>Ga0209992_10000699_pt1 | contig 41698 bp, 37 predicted proteins | sample 2SBtaG_2_FD_182564 | JGI IMG/M metagenome (GOLD analysis project Ga0209992, IMG submission 182564) | Deep subsurface microbial communities from Kolumbo volcano to uncover new lineages of life (NeLLi) - 2SBTROV12_ACTIVE470 metaG (SPAdes)... | ecosystem: Environmental > Aquatic > Marine >...
GACCAATTCCAGGAAACTCTATGCAAATCACTGGTGGTGAACCAATGCTCAGAGAAGATATTGCTGATGTTATCAAAATTATGAAAGAAGAAGGTGTTGACCATATTCAAATGAATACTAATGGTATTAGACACGCAATGGATCCAGAAGCTGCAAGAGAAGTAAGACTTGCTGGATGTAACAACTTGTATCTTTCCTTTGATGGTGTAACTGCAAGAACAAACCCAAAGAATCACTGGGAAATTCCATATGCACTTGACAGTTGCAGAAAAACAGGTACTACAGTAGTATTTGTCCCAACAGTAATCAAATCAATTAACGACCACGAATTAGGTGGAATTATCAGATATGCACAAAAGAACATGGATGTAGTTCATGCAGTAAACTTCCAACCAGTATCACTTACTGGAAGAATGGGTAAATCTGAACGTGAAAAATATAGAATTACAGTTCCTGACTGTGTTCAAAGAATTGAAGAACAAACAAACGGTGAAGTAACTGTTGATGATTGGTTCCCAGTTCCAAGTTGTATGCCACTAACAAATGTAATTGAAGCATTCTCAAGTAAACCAAAGTACGAATTATCTATTCACTTTGCTTGTGGTGCAGGAACATACATCTTTGAGGATGCAGATACAAAGAAGTTCGTCCCATTAACAAAATTCTGTGACATTCAAGGAATGTTAGAATTATTTGAAGATAAAGCAGAAGAGATTCGTTCTGGTAAAAACAAGTACTTTACAATGCTTGAAGTTGTAAGAAAACTCAAAGGCTTTGTTGATACAAAGAAGCAACCAGCAGGATTAGATTTAGCAAAGATGTTTGGTAACATTTTGATGAAGAGATCATTTGATTCAGTTGGTTCATGGCACGTCAAAGGATTATTCCTTGGTATGATGCACTTTCAAGACAAATACAATGAAGATCTTGAACGATTACAAAGATGTGATATTCACTATGTAACTCCAGACCTTAGAATAGTTCCATTCTGTGCATTCAATGTAATTCCAGAATGGTATAGAGATAGAATTCAAAAGAAATACTCTATCACTGTAGAGGAATGGGAAGAAAGAGAGGGTGTTAAACTAGAAGATGGTCTTTACAGAGGGCTTATGAGACGTGGAGCAGGTGATGAACTTGCTGCTGGCTGTGCAAAGAGTCAGATGTTCCATGATGCTGCCCAAGCAACAATGTAATAGAATTTTTTAATCCAAGACCTTAAAAGGTCTGCAAATTATTTTCATTTGTGAAAATCCTTCTTGGATCACCTACATCTACTGGAATTGGTGGAATTGCTAGACATGTTCAAGGATTGACAAATTTTCTAAAATCACAAGGACATCAAGTAGAAATAATTTCCTCTGATAATACATTTACAATTCCTATAAAAAAATTAAAAAATCCCAGCTTTATGTTATCTGCATTTGTTAAAAGTGCATTTAAAAAAAATTTTGATATTGTTCATGCACAGGGACCTCCAGCAGCTTTTGCAATGAAAAATGCATCTGGAAAAAAAGTTTTATCTTTGCATGGAATTCATCATAAACAAGTAAAATTATTGCATGGGAATACTGCAGGAACATTAGCTGAAAAATATGAAAAATTTGCTTTAGAGTGGGCAGATGTCATCACAGTATCTTCAAAAGAAATGTTAGATTATTACAAAGAAAAAGGATATGATGTAGAATTTACTCCCAATGCACTTGACATAGAAGGTTTACCTAAAACAGAGGATAGAAGATTTGAAAAACAGATTATCTACGCAGCAAGACTATCTGAAGAAAAAGGAATCATTGATGTTTTAGAAATATCTAAAAAATTACCCAAAGATATTCATCTTATTATTTTAGGTGATGGCCCAGAAATCAATAAAGTTAAAAAAATTGAATCAACTACATCAAATGTTCATTATCTTGGTCCTAAACCAAAAGAAGAAACAATTCAACTTATACGTGGTTCAGATATTTTGATTCAACCTTCATTAATGGAAGGAGGAATTAGCTATACTCTTTTAGAATCACTTTCATGTAAAACCCCTGTAATTTGTACTTCTGCAGGTGGCGGGAAAGAATTTTTTCGTCATTTGGAAAATTGTTACCTTGTTAAACCTGGAGATCAAAAAAATATGTTAGATGGTATTACCAAATTAATGACGGATTCAGGAATTTACCAAAATTTAGTGGAATCAGGATATGATTCAGTACAAAAATTTTCTTGGAAAAATATAGGATTAGATTATCTCAAATTATATGAAAAGTTATTACTGAAATAATTTTGTTGACATGATTATAGATAATCCATCATCTAATTTTGTTTTTGACTCCCAATCTAAAAATTTACTAGAATTTTCAGTATTTGCTACACTTTTTTGAATATCTCCTTCCAATGTATCTTCAAAAATAGGCTCAAAACTATTACCTGATAATTTTATCATTAAATAAGATAATTCTAACACTGTGGTAGCATTTCCAGTACCAATATTAAAAAACCCTGATTTTGTTTTTGAATTCATTGATTGAATATTTGCATCTACAATATCATCAATGTAAATAAAATCCCTCGTTTGACTACCATCTCCAAAAATGATTGGTGGCATTTTGTTCCTTAATCTATCTAAAAATTTTGTGATCACACCTGCATAAGTAAAATTTTGACCGATTCCAAATACATTGAAATACCTTAAACCAATTACTGACAAATTTTTTCCAGCATATTCTGTAGCTAGTTTTTCCCCCGCTAGTTTTGTTTTTCCATATGGATTTATTGGATTTTTTGAAATATCTTCACTAATTGGTATTTTATCTACATCTCCATAAACGCTAGCACTACTTGCAAAAATAACTTTTATTTCATTATTTTTTGCAATTTTAAATACATTTTCTAACCCCTTAACATTTACATCGTGATATTCTTCTGGTTTTTCAAATGATTCTTGTACATCCGTTAATGCAGCTAGATGAAAAATACCATCAATATTTTTAAGATTTTTTTCTAAATCTTGATAGTTTCTAATATCGATATTATGAAATTCAATTTTCTCCAAATTATCTATATTTTCTTTTTTTCCTGAATGCAAATTATCAATAATTACCAGATCATGGCCATCCTTCAGTAATTGTTTTGTTAAATGACTTCCAATGAATCCTGCTCCTCCAATAACTGCATATCTCATGAATCTTTTTCTAGAATCGTATGTTTAAATCATTTTCAATTCATTAAATTCTATGAAAAGATTTTCATTCAATATTTTTGTTAATTATTCTTTTTTTTATTATGACATAAAACAACATTGAGGCAAATTCTGCAATTACTAGTGCAATTGCTACTCCATTTACACCGATGTATGTGCCTAAAATGACAATTAGTGGGATTTGAATGACTACTGAAATAATTGCACCTTTTAACACAATTTGGCTTTCTTCTTTACCTAGAAATTCAGATGTATACATTGCTGAAATGGTTCTTGGTATAATTGCAATGCTTAAAATCTGAACAATAGTTACTGCGTCTTCAAATTGTGAAAAAAATACAGGAAGAATTTGTGGAGATATGGTTACTCCAGCAACTGCCATTATTATTGAAACTCCAATAATTATTTTTTTTAATCCATATTTTGGGGTTCCTGTTGCATCATGTGAAAGAGTATATTGAAATACCATGATAGGTAAAATTGAAAGAATACTAAGAAATTGTAAACCTAAATAATAATTTCCTAAAATTGCAAACCCAAAAAATGGTGCTATAATTATTTTATCTATTTGTACTGATATCACTCTTGCAAGATCTTTACCAAAACTATTTCGCATAAAATTGATTTTGGAACGTAATAATGGAAAATCTATTTTCATTTCTTTAAAAATTTTAATAAATGTGTATAAAGGAATAAAAAAAGATAAAGCTATTCCTAATACTACTCCATTAGGACCTAAAATATAATTTAGTGGAATAGCTAATGCCACAAATAAAATTTTTTGAATAATGAATATTTTTGAATATTTTTTAAATTGTTTTTCCCCTAAGTAATATGATGTTGTTAAAACAAAAACAACATAAGCAATTACATATGTACTTACAATAGGATTTTGAATAATTACTAAAACTGCTAAAGCTGAAATTACACTAGAAATTATTGAAATTAAGAATATAGTTGATGCAATGGGAATTTTTTTTGCTGTATATACTGTGATTGTTGTATTTCCACCAATAAGTGCAATTACTGAAGCAACACTTCCAATTGCAATATAGTAGCTAATCTCTCCATACTGTTCAGTTGTAATAATTGTGGCTAAAAATAACCAAAATAATGCTGAAATTATCGTGCCTGAAATATTAGCTATTCCAATAGCCGAAAGATCCTCAAATCTCTTAAAGAAATTTTTTTTATCCAATTATTTCATATCATTTCATTACCGAGTAATAGCAGTTACTCAATTACAAACATACTCATCATCTTTTTCATTTATCTATTCTAAAAAGCTTAACATGATAATTATATTCAAAATCTTTTGAATCAAATTCTTTTACTAAGAAATCATATTGATCTTCATTTTCAAAAATATGTCTTAAAAATTCAGGTCGTGTAGATTTATGATCTATGTAAATGTGAGTAAGATTTGGATTTTCTTTTATGAAATCTTCAATTGTAACATAACCATCAGTAGAAATTACTGTAATTGGATTTAAAATAGAATTACGTGTGCTTTCTCCTTTTACTCGATCACTTTGAAATAATTTTTTAAAATCATCCCATTTTTCAGGAAGTATTGATGCTTCAAAATAACGATCTTCTGGATATAATGAATTAATTACTTTAGGTTCTTTCACAATTTCTTTTGTAATTTGATATGTTTCTAATTTCTGAAAATTATCAGTTGGTTTTAATTCCATAAATAATGAAGATGATACAAAAATTCCTATTATTATTAAACCAAGTACGATATTATTTTTTGTGAAATGTTCTGAAAATTTTTGAATTGTAAATAATGAAATTACACAAAAAATTGGATATAACATAAACAGATATCGTGTATCCAACAATGGGATAGAATATGCATAAAATGCAGGAATTGATAAACTAAATCCACATAAAATCAAAGTTAATTTTTTTAAATCTATTTTTTTAAATAAATATAAAATTCCTATTGGAACAAATAATATGAAAATTGGTATAAGATCCCAAACAAAGAATTTTGAAAAATTTTCTATTCCTTGAATTAAAAATGGTAAGCCTGATCCTCCATCTGTTTCACTTGGATCTTGTGTATGGTATGAAATTGTATTTGCTGCTCTTCCAAATATTGAATCAGTTTCTTCAATTCCTAGTTGGTATGACAACATTGGTGCTACTGCTAAGGCAAATATACCTAATGCCAAAATATATTTTGGAATAACTAGTTTTTCTTTTCTAAATTGAATAAAAAATATTATACTAATGGCAAAAAATATCATTTGCCCTTCAGCTCTTGTTAAAGTGGTTAATCCAGCAAAAAGAAATGAAAGATATACTAATTTTTTATTTGAACTAAGAAAAAATAGTAATGTCATTGTACCTAATAGAATATACAAAGATTCAGAGATCCCTAACATAGAATTATGAATGAGTCGTGGTTCTAGTGCAAAAATTAATGCTCCTATAATAGAATATTTTGGTTTAAAGAATTTTCTACATAATAAATAGATTGGAATAATTGTAATAGTAGATAAAATCATTGACAATTGTTTTTGTAAATCCATGTATTGAATTGTATTTTCAAATTGAAATAATTGAAAAAATATAGACAAAAAAATTGGCCAAAGATTATTTGCTATAAAATAATTTTCTGGTAAGTGACTCAATATAGAAATATCAGCTGCATAAAAAAAATAACCTAATGAATCAAAAGTTAAAGAAACTTCTGGCTCAAAATAATAACTCTTAATTAAAAATGAAATAATACTTATTGGAATAAGTAATGACAAAATTTTAATATTTTCTTTGTAAAGTCCTCTCTCTATGATTTTTGTTAAATTATCACTCATTATTTGTAGCACTTCCAAAAGTATTTTTTTTGAAAAAATTTATTGCTACAAGGAAAATTGCTTGAGCAGTAATTGATGATACATATGCTATTGCTAATCCTATCACTTCAAAAACATCCACTAAAAGAATAATTCCTGAAACTAGAATGGTTATAGAGATTAGATATCCAATTAATACATAAGAGCTTTTTTCTTTACCCAGAAATTTTGATGTATACATGGATGATATAGTAGCTGGAATTACTGAAATACTTAAAATTGGGATCAAATCCACCGATTCATTATATTCTGGAAAGAGCATTGGAATTAGTATTGGTGCTAAAAATATACCTAAAATTGCTAAAACTACAGAACCTAATATAGTAAAAACTCGTATTTTTGTAGTTGATCTTCCACTAGCATCCTGAGGAAGTAAATATGTAAACATTACACCTGGAAGAATACCTAAGATTGAAACAACTTGTAACCCTAAATAATAATTGCCTAATAACCCAAATCCAAACATAGGGGCTATCATCAATTTATCAATTTGTCCTTGAACTGAACCTGTAAGGTCTAAAGAATAATTATTCACCATAAATCCTGATTTTTTCTTAATAAATTTAAAATCAAAATTTTTTGTTTTAATTGAAGAATACATACGTTTGAAAAATGGAATATATGAGAGTCCATACCCCAACAATATTCCTTCAACTCCCATTACTTGAAATAGACCCAATGAAATTAAAACAAAAAATATTTTTTGTAAAACAAAAAACTTTGCATAAGTTTTGTATAGCTTTCTTCCTTGGATTTCTGACATTGTTAACATAAAAATTACAAATCCAATTACATACACACTTAATCCTACATTTTGGAAAACTAGATATAGAATTGTAGCACTAATTCCACTTGAAATTATTGAAATCAAATATAAAACTGGTTGAACCTGTTTACCTTTTGCGGTATAAACCGTCATAACCCATTCTCCTCCTATCAATGCAATATTGCTAGTTATCCCTGCAATTGCAATCAAATATCCTAATTCACCATAATTTTCTTCACCCATTAATCCTGCTAGATACAACCAGAAAAATGCTGAAATAGCACTACCTGAAATTGTTGCAGTTGTTAATGTTGAAATATTTTTTATTCCTTGAGAATTTCGTATTCTATCCCAATTTATTCCCATAAAAATTTTAGAAATGTATGATTAATAACTGTAAATTCAAAGTTTTTTGGCAGTAATAAAACCAACATAACCAATATTGTTAGAATTTTCATTTGTTTCTCCAGATTTCTTAAAAATACTATTAAACACATTCATTGCTATTGGTGAAGAAACCTCTACTTGAAAACCTGAATTTCTGAGTTTTTTCTCTAAATTTTTGTAACCATAATGATATTCAATTTTAATATAACTGAAATGTTTTAAAATTTCTGCTGAGGATTCATAAATTATATCATATTCACAACCTTCGCAATCTATTTTTAAGATTGAATTTTCAGGAATTTTGAATTTTTTAATGATTTCATCTAAAGTTAAAAGAGGTACTTTAACTCCTTTTGAAAAATGAGTTAGATGTGTTCCTGCAGTACTGTTAAAGTCAGGATCTATTGTAATTGTAGTATTTTTTGAAGAGCAACCTGATAAATTCATAGAAATTTTATCCGATAGATTATTCTCGTTAACATTTTGAATTGAAAAATTATAATTTTTTGGAAATGGCTCAAATCCAATTACATATTTTGCCCCTCTCAATGAAAAGAAAATTGATGAATCACCAATGTTACTTCCAATATCTACAACTGTTTTTTCAAAAACTGGGATATCATCATATTCTCCACCAAATATTCCGTTAATTATATCACCATTACTAATACCCCCAAAAAATTTTACAGTTTTCAATGTTGGAGATTCTGTTTGATGCATTGGGACACATACTAGATCTTTATCAAAATCATATATCATTTGAGACACTTTTTTTGAATTTATAATAAAATGAATGTAATTATATGATTGTAAGTTAATTCTTTTAGAATCATCTAATTTACCCATAATTGGATATTTATTTTGAATCATGTGTGATAGTACAGAATAAGAATTTTTAAAACAAAAAGCAGTACATATAATGAATTGAATAAAATTTTTCCAATATTTTAAATGCGCTAAAATTTTTTCAAAAAATGAAACATTATCCAATGTTGATCATTTTTACTTATAACATATTAAGTAATAATTATTTTTTAAATAAAAACATAATAAAATACTAAAATCAATTCTAATTATGGAAGATTCTATTTTGATGCTAATGTCAAAGTATCATAAATTTAGTGGTCATGTTAGAGTTGTTGAAAATTTATCAATTGGTTTAGATAAATTAGGTTTTGATGTAAGTGTTGCATCGCCTATATGGGAAAAAGATCCTCCAGAAGGTATCAAAAAAATAACTTTAAACAGATTTAAAACTATAGATTCACAGATCCCAAATAAAATTGATCTGATACATAATCATCAAACACTGATGAATTATTATTCATTATTCACAAAACGACCTTTTATTTTTCATTATCATGGTGCTTCAATGATTGCACAAAAAATTAACTTAAAAATTTCAATGAATTTATGTAAAAATCACATCTCAAAAATTATTAGTGTTTCACATGCAGCTGAAAATCAAATTAATAATTTAATTAAAAATATTCCATCTCAAATAATCTATAATGGTGTAAATAATAGACTATATCAAAATGTAAAAATTATTGAAAAAGATGGTGATCCTCAATTATTATTTGTAGGAAATTTATTCGAGTATAAAAAAATCCAAATAATTATTTTAGCAATGAAAAAAATCTTAATTGATTTCCCAAATGCATTTTTTCAAATAATTGGCCAAGGAGAATTTTCAGATGAATTAAACAAATTAATCAAAACTAACAATCTTGTAAAAAATGTAAAAATTATTGGAAAAGTAGATGATCATGAATTACTACAAAGATACGCATCATGTGACATTTACATTAGTGCTAGTTCATTTGAAACTTTTGGATTACCTCTTCTTGAAGCAATGGCATCGGGAAAACCAGTTTTGGGTTCCAATATTCCTGCACATAAAGAATTGATTGAAGCATCCAAAGCAGGATTAATCTTTGAATATAACATTGATGAAATTGCTGAAAAAGTCAAAAATGTTTATCAAAATAGTGTAGAATTAGGAAAATTGGGGAAAAAATTTGCTGAGAAAAATGATTGGGAACACGTTTGTAAACAAGTTGCTGAAGTTTATAGAGAATTAGTTTAATTTATTAGAATTTTATCCATTAAATTCGATTTAAATAATTTACATTTTAAGTGATTTTATAATGAAAATTATGATTACCGGTGGTCTTGGGTTTATTGGTAGCCATCTTGTAGATTCTCTTTTAAATGAAAAACATGAAATTATTATTTTAACTCGAAGTTTATCTAAGAAAAAAAATTTGGCATTATCCCAAAATAAAAAGAAAATTAAAATTCTAAAAATTGATATTCAGGATTTCAAAAAATTTTCAAATACCATTAAAAAATATCAACCCAACGTCTTATTTCATCTAGCAGGTGAAACTTCACATTCAAATTCTTTTTTAGATCCTATGAGTGATGTTGATTCTAATGTAAAATCTACCATCTGTGCTTTAGAAACTATTAGAAACAATAAAATAAAATGTAGATTTATTCTTGGAAGTACTTTTGTTACAGTTGGAAAACCTCTTAAATTACCTGTTAATGAAAATTCAATTTGTAATCCCACAACCATCTATGGTGCAAGTAAATTAGCTAGCGAAAATTTATGTAAAATTTATAATAATGTACATGGCCTCGACACTGTAATTTTTCGAGTAACTAATTCATTTGGACCACGTGAACAAATCATTTCAAATAAAAATGCAATAAATTATCTTATTTATCGGGCATTTAATGGTGAACAAATTACAATATTTAACAAAGGCAAGTTTTTCAGAGATTTAATTTATGTTTCTGATGTAATTTCTGCTTTAGAAATTATTATGAAAAAAGGAAAATCAGGAAATCTATATTGGATATCATCTGGAAAAAAGACTTGGTTTTACAAATTTGGGAATCTACTTACAAAAAATACTGGATCAAAAGTTGTATTTCCCCTAACACCAAAGTATACTAAAAAAGTAGACGTTGGAAATTTTGTTGTAAATAATACAAAATTAAGAAAACTAGGATGGAAACCTAAAGTTTCTCTTGATCGAGGCATAAAATTAACTCTAGATTATTTTCAAAACACTCAAAATTAAACAACACTTTTCGATATTTTTCCAAGTAAACTAATAATTTTGTTAAATAATGATGAATTTGTTGTATTGCTTACTTTAGTTGGAATTTCTATCATATCTGAAAATTTTGCGATAATTTGTTTATCTGTGACTATTTTTTTCCTTTGTAATTCTTCATATTTCTTCTTAATTATTTTACGATCTTTTAAAATATCTCGGGATGCTTGAATTTTCTGTTTTATCAAACCTTTAGATAGAAAATAAAAGAAAACCATGATTTCAATAATAATTAAACTTGGAAGAATTTTATAAAATGTTGATTTTGAATAATGAGTTAAAAGACAATACCATCTATTTCTCTCAAGAAGATAAAATTTTCTTGTACTCCATTTAAAACTAAAACTCTCTGCGTGATATACTACTACATTAGGAGCATAAAATGATTGTATTTCTAATTGTGATGCTCTCCAACCTAAATCTAAATCATCATGATATGCAAATAGATAGGGATCAAAAAATCCAATTTTATCAAGAATTTTTTTTGATGTAAATAAACATGCACCAGATGCATAACTAATTGGTTTAAAATTATTATATTCTTTTGAATCTTTTTTCCCTTTACCTGATGAAAACCCAAATCCAAAAATATTCATCATGTTGCCTCCTGAATTAATTATTGTTTTATCTTTAGATGCTAATAATTTTGGTTGATACAATCCATCTCCGTGACTTTTGTATTCTTTAAGAAATTCTTTAATCCAACTAGATTTGACTTCTGTATCTGGATTTAGGATTATGATATATTCTCCAGTTGTTTGTTCCAATCCTATATTATTACCCTGACAATATCCAAAATTTTCTTCATTTTCTATTAGTTTTATTTCTGGAAATTTTTCTTTACATTTTTTGTGACTTTGATCTTCCGATGCATTATCAACTAAAATTATTTCAAAATTTTCATAATCTGATTGTATAATAGACGAAACACATTTTTCTAATAAATCGCCTGCATTATAGTTTAAAACTACAATACTTACTTTTGGTAAATTTGTGACTTCCAATTATTTCAAATTTAAATAATTTATCTACTTAATATTCGTGTTATTAAATTTCTGTTAGACTAAAGTAAAATTTTTGTACCTTCTCCCAAGAGTAAAACATTCTCATTATTTTCTTTGGGAAGAATTTTTGAATTTGAGGCTATAATGCTATTTTTTATCTTAATTTTACAATCTATTAGACAATTCTGCATTATTATACAATCATTTATCTCACATTTTGACAGTTTAGAATTATCACCTATGCTTACATTTGGTCCTACTATACAATCTGAATTAATTATACAATTTTTTCCAATTATGACTGGGCCAATAATCTTTGCATTTTTTCTAATAATTGATTTTTCTCCAATCATTATATTACCTGATGTATTATCACTATGATTTTCTCCAGTACAATATGGGTTCAATTTTTCAAGAATTGCTTCATTTGCATTGATGATATCTTCTGGTGTTCCAGTGTCTTTCCAATAATCAGTAATTGTATGAAATGATATTTTGTGATTTTCATTTAATAACATATCTAGTGCGTCAGTAATTTCATATTCATTTCTCCATGATGGTTTTAATCTTGAAATAATGTCAAAAATTTTTGGAGTAAGAAAGTAAATTCCTGTTACAGCTAAATTTGTTGGTGGATTTTTTGGTTTTTCCATAATTTTTATAATTCTCCCATCTTTAACATCAGCAATTCCAAATCTAGAAGGATTATCTACCTCACACAAAAGAATTGAAGCACTAAAAGAACTCTGATCAAATTCTTTGGCAAAATCTTTGATACTTTTTTGAATAATATTATCGCCTAAAAATACCAAAAATTTCTCTTCTCCAACAAAAGTTTTACAAAGTCCTATTGCATGAGCTATGCCTTTTGGAAATTCTTGTTCAACATAAGTTATTTTTAAACCTAATTTAGTTCCATCCTCGTAATATTCTCTCACTTTTTCTGAACCATTTCCGCCAATAATTATTGCAATTTCTGTAATTCCAGCATCTTTTATTGATTCTAAACAAAATTCAGACATTGGTTTATTGGCAATGGGAAGTAATTGTTTTGGTCCAGTATGAGTTAAAGGTCGTAGTCTTGTTCCATGTCCACCATGAAGTAATATCCCTTTCATAATCTGATATTTTTTATCTATACTAATAAACTAAATTTATTTCTGCCAACTTGGAACAAGTTTATCTTGAGAAATATTTTCCCACCACTCCTTATTTTCTAAATACCACTTGATTGTATCATTTAATCCTTCATCAAATCCAATTTTTGGTGACCATCCTAACTCATTTTTAATTTTTGATGAATTCATACTATATCTAAAATCATGTCCAGGTCTATCTTTGACATATTCAATCATATTTTCAGATTTATTCAATATAGATAGAATTTTTTTAATTATAGTAACATTATCTACTTCATTATCTGAAGATATGTTATATGATGAACCTTTTGTCCCATTTCCTAGTACTTGAAATATTGCTTCACAATGATCTGATACATGGATCCAATCTCTAATATTTTCTCCAGATCCATATATTGGAATCTTTTTTCCATTAATTGCATATAGGATAGTCTTTGGAATTAATTTTTCTGGAAATTGTCTTGGTCCATAATTATTAGTACAACGTGTAACCAAACAATCACAACCATAAGTAACAAAAAATGAATTTATTAAAAGTTCAGCCGATGCTTTTGATGCTGAATATGGACTTGATGGATTGAATCGAAAGTTTTCATTTGCACTGTCTGATTTTAAACTCCCAAATACTTCATCAGTAGAAATATGTACAAATTTTTTATCGTATTTTCTTACTGCTTCTAAAATTGTATACACTCCATAAACGTTGGAATCAATAAAGGGTTTTGAGTTAGATATGCTTCTGTCTACATGAGATTCTGCAGCAAAATTTACAATGACATCACATTTATCAACTAATTCAGAAACTAATTCTCCATTTGTGATGTTCCCTTTTACAAATTGATAATTTTCTGAATTTTCAATTCTTTTCAGACTTAATATGTTAGAACCAAATAATTGATCATCAAGATTGACTATTGATATTTCAGGATCTTTTGAAATTACATTTAAAATAAAATTACTTCCTATGAAGCCTAAACCTCCTGTGACTAAGAGTTTCATAAGTATTTGAACTAAGCATATGGTAAAATCCTTTTGTTTAGTTTTAATGCGTATGCTTTTCTTCAATACTTTTATTCTTCATAATATTTTCCCCTTTATTGAACAACTCTTCATATTCAATTAATTTAGAAACTCACGATACAAAAAATACTGAATCTGATAGTGTTAATGGTACATTAACCGTCATATGGCGTGATTGGGATAATATTATAAAAAATCATCCAAAAATGGTTTATGTTAGCTCTGTAAATCCTGGAGAAATAAAGGGTCCTCATCTTCATACAGAAAGAACAAGTTATTTTACTTGTATTCACGGAAAAGTTATTTTTGTTATTCAAGACAAAAATGGAAATTATATTGAAATAGAATCAAGTAGTGAAAAACCTGTAATGGTTGTAGTTCCTAAAAATATTGCTTCTGGTCATGTTAATCTATCTAATGATGTATCTAGAATTCTAACATTGGCTGATATATCTTGGAAACCCAATGATAATGAAATGAAAAATGTTACTTTTGATAACTATGATTGGGAAAAATGGAAAATAAATAATTCTTAATTACAAATTATGTTTAAATTTAATTTAGGAGGGAAGTCCATTGCAATCAATTATGAAAAAATCCATTCTATTAGTTGATGATTTTGATGAATATATTTCTAAAATTCATTCAGACTCATTTCAAAATTTTGAGATTTTTTCAATAAGTTATTTAACACATAAACAACTATTAAAAAAAAATATCCCTCATAAAATTGCTGAAAAACTTCTTGATCTTGATGATAGAAAAAAAATTGATGATTATGCAATCAATGCAACAATGAATTGGTATAACAAAAATTCATTTCAAAAATATTTAACATATGATTCAATAAATCTCGGGTCTCTCTTAGAACAAGAATTATTTCAGTATCTTGTGTCTGTTTTTAATAAAGCGATTATAAGTAAAAAAATTATTGAGACTATAAAACCTGAAAAAGTAATTTGTTATACTGGGGTTAATGATTTTATTAAACAACTTTGTAATTCTAAAAATATTGATGTAGTTTTAAAACAAAAACCCACATCTCAGTCACTTGCGTTCGAAAAAATAAATATTAAATATAATTTTTTCAAATTCCCAATATCCTTTAAAATTTCCCGTAAACAATTTTTTTCATTAAAAAATATGTTTGAAAATTTCATCTTTTCTATTTTTAATCTAAATTCAAGTTCAAATAAAGAAAAAACTATTTTATTAACAGAATTTAATCCTACACAATATAATTTACTAATAGATGAATTATCTAAACTTGATAAAAACATTGTTTTATTGAATCAACGTAGATCTGCTATATGGAATTTAGAAAGTTTTAAAATAATTAAAAATTCTAACTGTAAAATTTTAAATCTGAATAATTTTGAAAAACGACTTAGTAAAATAATTTCTTTGGAATTAAATAAATTCTCTAACAATTTAGAAAATCTATGGAAATTAGAAAAAGATTTTGAAGATGTTTTTTCTATAAATTCTATTAGTATTTGGAAATCCATTGAACATACTTTTAGAATTACTTGTTCGCAAAGATTTCTTGAATCAGTTAAAAGAATATTACTTTTGAATGAATTTTTTAAAAATTATAATATTAGTGTAATCTTGGAATGGGCTGAATTAGGACAAGAAGAACGAGAATTAATTCTTGTTTCAAAAAAATTTAATGTTGAATCTATAATGCTCCAACATGCTTTAGATACAACTTATTCTGGTTGGAATAGATTTCATAGATTTGTTTTAGGGGGATTTTCATATTCTTATATTAGTAATAGACAGGCATTATGGGGAGAACTACCAAAAAAACAAGCGTTATGTTTTCCAAATAATACTAAAGAAAAAATTTTTGTCTCTGGAAGTCCACGTCATGACAAATTCTTTCTTGAGAAAAAAAATGAATCTAAAGGAATTATTCTTTTAGCAACGACTGCAGTAACGGGAATATCTCAAGTAGAATCTCCATTTGAAAGCTATGAAAAATTCAATAATTTTATTTGCAAAGTCTGTGAAATTGCCACAAAATTTCCTGACAAGAAACTTATTGTTAAAACGCATCCAAGATCCGAATTTGATAATCCTATCACTCATTTAATCAAAGAAATTGATCCTGATATTACAATAATCTATGATGCAAACCTAAAAGAATTAATTAATTCATCTGAATTAGTTATCACATTTAACAATTCAACAATAGCTCTTGAATCTATGATCTTAGAAAAACCTACAATTAGTTTACAAATGGAAACATGGGCGGAATCAGAAGATATAGTTAAAATGGGTTCAATTATATCAATTTCAGATATAGACGATATTGAATCAAATATTACTAGAATTCTTGAAAACCAAGAATTTCGAAATTCTCTTATAAAAAATGGAAATAATTTTGTTAAACAATATCTATCTCATGGAGGAGAATCTTCAAAAGTTTTGGCAAAACTTTTAGATGAATTTTGATCTAAATGTTTAAACAGCTAATATCTAAAATTTTAATTGAATTAAATGACTGAATGGAAGATTCCTCTTTACAAAATTTTTACTGATGATGAGGATCTTAATTTAATTACTAACGTTATTCGTCGTGGAAATAATTGGGCCATGGGACCTGAAATTGAAGAGTTTGAAAATTCAATAAAAAATTATGTTAATGCTGATTTTTGTTTAGCCTTAAATTCTGGAACTTCTGCTTTACATGCATCATTACTTGCATATGGAATACAGCCCGGTGATGAAATAATTGTACCTTCCTTTTCATTCATAGCTACTGCAAATTCAGTTCTTTTTGTTGATGGAAAACCAATATTTGCTGATATTGAAGAAGATACTTTTGGTTTAGATCCAGAATCAATTCTTGAAAATATTACACCAAAAACTAAATCAATTATGCCAATGGATTATGGTGGGCAAGGATGTAAAATATTTGATATCAAAAAAATTGCTGAAGATAATAATCTTGTTGTTATTGAAGATGGTGCTGAATCATTAGGTTCTTCTGTTAATGGTAAAAAAATTGGCAGTATTTCTGATACTACAATTTTTAGTTTTTGTGGAAACAAAGTTCTGACAACTGGGGAAGGTGGAGCAGTTGTTACTAATTCTTCAGAAATTTACGAAAAAATAAAATTACTTCGATCTCATGGTCGTGTTGATACTTCTAATTATTTTTCTAACCCTTCTTTATCTCAATATGTTGGGTTAGGATATAACTGGAGAATGTCTACATTAACTGCAACATTAGGAATATCACAATTACAAAAGATAGATAAAATTATTAAAATGCGAAAAGATAATGCACGTTTTTTATCTGATAAACTTTCAAAGATCCCTCAAATAAAGACACCTCAACCTGTATTTGATCATGAACATATCTATCAAATGTACACTATACGACTTGAAAATGAAAAAACCAGAGATAATTTACATAATTTTCTAACTAGCAAATCTATTTTTTCAAAAATATATTTTCAAACGATTCACCAAACTCAGTTTTATTCTAAATTTAATTCAAACAATACTTTGAATGTTACAGAAATGATCGCAAAACAAGTTTTGACAATTCCATTATACCCAAATATGACTCATGAAGAAAAAGAATATCTTGTAAATTCAATACTAGAATTTTTTGAATCTAAATAGTAATTTTCACTAATATTGGCGAATAACCCACATGTCTTTTCTCTCTTGAGCTTTTCTTTTCTCTTCTTCTGTAATTAAAATTTCTTCTAATTTTTCACCTTGTCTTATTCCTATTATTTTATGTTTTTTTGAAATTTCTGATGCAAGATCTTTTATTTTGAATGATTTCATTTTTGGAACAAAAATTTCACCTAAATTAGTTTGAGGAATACATTTGAGAATATTTTCAACAGCTTCATCAACATGAACAAAATATCTTTCCATTTTTGTATCTGTTATTGATAATGATTGATTATTTTTTTTCTCTTCATTCCAAATTTCAAATACGTTACCTCTTGTTTCTCTTACATTTCCAAGACGTATTGTTGCAAACTTTGTTTGTTGCATATGTTTTCCTGCCCAACTTGCTAGTCTCTCACAAATTTGTTTTGTTGTACCGTATAATGTAGAAGAATCTGCAGCTTTGTCCGTGCTCACATTCAAAAATTTCTTTGGATTGTTTCTCATTGACATTTTTAACAAGTTTATCATTCCTTGCACGTTTGTATCAATTGTTTCAATTGGGTTAAATTCAGAAATTTCAATATTTTTAATTGCAGCAAGATGTAGCACTATGTCTACCTGATTTCCTGCCATTTCTACTCTTTCTTTATCTGTAATACTTCCTAATAGTAATCTGAGTCTCTTATCATTTACTGCTCGATTTAATCTAAAAAGAGCATGTTCATCAATATCTAATACCCTAACAGTCTTCACTGGGAATTCGAGAATTTTTTTTACAAGTGCAAAGCCTACACTACCTGCCCCTCCAGTAATTAGAAGTGTTTTATTCTTAAGTTCCTTTGTGATAGCAGCTTTTGTTTTTTTATCCATGGTTATTCTATGAAAATTTCCTTAAATTGACTTTTTTTGTTTGAATATTAACTCTTTCTTAATCTATTAGCCTTACCTTGTCATTATTCTGCAAAATCACAGATTCCTAAAAACCATATTATAATTCTCTGATTTTTCTGAAAAATGAAAGCTAATATCGAACATTTTTTTATAAAATGTATTGAAAGCATTGATTATAGGTTATGGTTCTATTGGTAGACGTCATATAGAAAATCTTTCTAAATTAAAAAATGTGGAAATAATTGTTTGTAGCAAACGAAAAAATGATAAATTCCTAAAACAAAACAAATGTACAATTCATTCTTCTATAAGTGATTGCTTAAAAGAAAAACCTGACTTTGGAATAATAACTAATGAAACACGATTTCATATCAAAACTGCTTTAATTTTAGCAAAATCTGGAATCCATATGCTTATTGAAAAACCTCTCTCAGATAATTTGCGCAATACTGAAAAATTACTTCAAATAGCTCAAAAAAAGAAATTAGTTGTACTAGTTGGATGTAATCTTCGATTCCATCCTTCTATTGTCATGATAAGAAATATGATTTTAGAAGGAGCTTTGGGCAAAATTATTTCTACTCATGTTGAAAATGGTTCATTTTTACCTAACTGGCACCCAAGTGAAAATTATAGAACAAACTATGCTGCAAGAAATGATCTTGGTGGTGGAGTTGTTTTAACTTGTATTCATGAAATTGATTATTTGACCTGGTTTTTTGGTTCTGTAAATAACGTATATTCTATAACTGGTAGATACAGTGATCTTAAGATAAGTGCTGACGATCTTTCTGCTATTATTTTAAAATTTAAAAACAATATAATTGTTGAAGCACATTTAGATTATTTTCAACAACCAAGTACAAGAAATTGCAAAATAATAGGAACAAAAGGCACTCTTGTTTGGGATATGGAAAAAAATTCAGTTCTTGTTTATTCTATAAAAAATAAAAAATGGATTACTAAATTAAAACAATCCAATTTTGATCTAAATGAGACATATGTACGTGAATTAAATCATTTTCTCAAATGTATTAAAGGTACTATAAAACCAATTAATGATCTTAAGGAGGGAATTTATTCATTAAAAATTGCACTGGCTATCAAAAGATCATCAAAACTTAAAAAATCAATATTTGTAACTAAATAAAATGAGTTTTTCAAATGATTTGTTTAGTCTAAAGAATAGAACTGTTGTGCTTACAGGCTCTGCTGGTCGTTTAGGGAATAGATTTGCTCATGTATTAAGTCAAGCGGGGGCTGATGTAGTATTACTTGACATCAATAAATCTGAAAATAAAAAACTTGAAAAAGAATTACGTGATTTATACAAAACAAACCCAACTGCATACACTGTAGACATTAACAAACCTAACAAGATGCAACACTTGACAAAAAAAATTATTTCAAAATATTCCAAAATTGATGTATTAATTAATAATGCTCATTCTGTACCTAGGAAAAATCCTAAACTATCAGAATCATTTGAAAAATTCCCTGATGATATTTGGGAAATTATGGTTACTGAAACTTTGCGTGGTTTATTTTTCTGTTCTAAAGAAATTGGTAATGTTATGTCAAAACAAAACAAAGGTGTAATTATCAACATTTCATCAATTTATGGTATGGTCGGGCCTGATCAGCGAATATATGGTACAAGCAAATTAAATTCACCTGTTGCTTATTCTGTAACCAAGGGCGGTGTCGTCAATATGACAAGATATCTTGCATCTTATTGGCAAGGGAAAAATATTCGTGTTAACACTTTGACTCTAGGTGGAGTAAATGATAAGAAATTACAAAAACCATCCTTTGTAAAAAATTATTCAAAACGAACTATTTTAGGTCGAATGGCTTCAAAGAATGATTTTGATGGAGCACTGTTATTTTTAGCATCTGATGCCTCTTCCTATATGACTGGAGCTAATCTTGTCATTGATGGGGGATGGACTGCATGGTAAAAAATATTAAATTATTTTAATTTGATTTTATGTTTTGCAATCATATCTGCTATTTGAAATTCAAACTCAGTATCTATCATTAATCCTGTTTCGGCTGGAATCTCATATGGTAAAATTTTTGGCATAATAATTGTTCTATGTTTAAGAAATTTTTTCACATCTATTACAAATAGTCCATTTAACTGATATACAATTGGGGCCTCTTGTCGATTCTTGATTTTATATGGCATTTTCTTACTAAATTTTAAAAATCCATTCTTTCCTTTCTCCATCATGTTGAAGTATGGATTATGATGTTGACGATATGCTGAACAAACTGCATCACATTTTTCTTTTTTTAATAATGTAATAGAATTTTTTATGGCATTGTTTGTAATGAATGGGACTGTACAGTCTCTAATTACGATTATTTCTGGACATATTTTTAATAATTTTAGTTGATTTATTCCATGTAATAGAACATCATTAAAACTTGCATTATCAGTTGCAAGTTTTTTTGGACGTAAAAATGGAGTACTTGCACCATACTTTTTTGCTATTTTAGATATCTTTTCACTTTCTGTGGATACAATTATGTGACTAAAAAGATTTGATGATAAAGCAGATTCAATAGTATATGCAATCAACGGTTTATTTCCCATCTTTCTAATATTTTTATTTGGTACTCCTTTTGAACCTCCTCTAGCTCCAATAAAACATACAGGTTTCATTTTCATTTCATCACATCTACTTTTTAATTTTCTCTGCTAATTGTATTGATTGAATTAATTTTTTCATTTCATTTAAATCAAAACTCACTGGATTATCAATAAAATCCATGTTTTTATCCGCGGTTACATGTATTTCTAAAATGTCTGCACCTAAAATAGATGCAGTTAACGGTGCTATAATATTATCACAATGGTTTGAATATCCATCATATTTTTTAATTTCCCCAAAATTAATTTCTTCTAATTTACATGGATATTTTGGTACACAATACAACCATTTGATTTTTTTATTTTGATAAAATTTACTTTTTGTTGGATTTTCATTAACACTTACAATTACTTCTTTGCCTGTATCTAAAATTTTATCTACTAAAGGAGACGTTGAATTTTCCATTAAAATTCTCCCATCACTTTCTCTAATTTTATATCTTTTTACAAATGGATCAAGAAATGAAACTGCTTCTGGATACATTGGAGTACAAAACCATTCTATGCCTATTTTTTTGCATAATTCATTGATTTTTTGTACATTTGATTCTGTAATTGCTGATTTTACTAAACGTTCTCTTAGCGGATGATCTTGTATCATGTTTGCACTATATGCTTGAAATTTTACTGCATCGCAACCTATTTTTTTTAAATTTGACAGCAAATTTTCTAACAACTCCAAATTGCCTTCCCAATTTACTCCTATTTCAGCTACAATGAACATAGTATTTTAGACAAAACCTAGACTATAAGAATATAATTTCAATAGTATTTTAATACACGTTGATTGAAATAATATGATTTAGCATTGATTAGATTTTTAGAAAATTCTGATAAAGATCAATTAAAAATTTTTTACAATGAAGCATACGGTGAAAAACATATTTTGAATAATCATGTTCATCATGACTGGCAATTCAAAAATAATCCTTTTAATAAATTATCTAAGAAATCTATTTTAATAAATGAATCATCATCATTTATTGATAGTCAATTAGGATTTATTCCAGTTGAATTAAAATTATTTGAAAAATATTATAATTCATCATGGCATATTTCATTTTTTACTCTGGAAAAATTTCGTGGTAAAGGAATTGGTACACAATTAATTGAATATGGAAATGATTTTTTTGAGTTTACTATGGTATTGAGTGGCTCTGATGGTACTAAAAAAATCTATTTGAATACAGATGGAAAAGATTTTGGTGATCTAAATCGATATATTGGAATATTGAACAAAAAACGAATTGAGGATTATTTACAATTATTAATTGAAAATGATGAAATACAAATATTTGATGATAATAAATATAAAATTACTCGTGTTACTGATTTAAATGAAAATTATGATTTATTTTGGAATAAAGTTAAAACACGTTATCCAATAACTGTTAATCGAACAAAAGAATATCTCAAATGGAGATTTCTTGATCATCCTTTATTAAATTACCATTTTTTACTCCTTAAAGATAATGATGGCATTATGGGATTTGCTGTAATTCGTTTTGAAGATAATAATGAGAAATTAAAAGCAGCTAGAATAGTTGACATGGTTGTTTTTGAAAAATTTGAAAAAATTCTTCTTAATCTTATATCAAATTACTGCCTGAAAAAAGTAGATTTCATTGATTTTTTTTGTACAGGTTCATTTTATAAAGAAAGTTTTGACAAGATGAATTTTTTTAATAATATATCTGAAAAATTGCCATTTCCAGGCGTATTCAATCCAATTGATGTCACTCGACGCTCTGAAATTAATTTCTTTTTTAAAAATAATATGGATGAGAATTTTGATGGAAAATTAGATGATATTGAAAATTTCTATTTTGTTAAATCAGATTCTGATCAAGATAGACCTAATTGATTAAATGTAACTTGTTTTCTAATTGAATAAGAAAATGAATACTTGTAAAATCATAATGTATCATTATGTTAGACCTATCAAAAATAGCCTTTTTTCAAACATTAAGGGTCTTGAAGTTGAGGGATTTCAAAGACAAATAAAATTTTTCCAAAAAAATTTCCACTTTGTTTCTATTGAAGATGTTATGGATAATATCTATCAAAACAAAGATCTTCCCAAAAATTCAGTTTTATTAACTTTTGATGATGGATTTAAAGATCATTTCAAACATGTTTTCCCCTTTCTAAAAAAACTCGAAATTAATGCAGCATTTTTCCCCCCTGCATTACCAATTATAGAAAATCGTGTTCTTGATGTACATAAAATCCATTTCATTCTGGCATCTACTCCCAATTATCAACTTATAGTTGATGAAATTTTTCATTTAATTAAGAAATTTTCTGTTGAATTTGATTTAAAAAAGCCTGAAGAATATTTTTCTGAATTAGCTATTTCAAGTAGATTTGATCCTAAAGAAATTGTTTTTATAAAAAGAATTTTGCAACGTAACTTACCTACTTCAGTACGTAACAAAATTACTGATTTATTATTCAAAAAATTCATTAAAGAATCTGAAAATATTTTTTCATCAAAACTTTACATGAATATGGATGAAATTCACGAAATGGTTGATTATGGCATGTATTTTGGATCCCATAGCTATTCACACCAATGGTTGTCCCACCTTTCCTCTAAAGAACTTAAATTGGAATTAGAAAAAAGTATCAAATTCTATAACACAATAAATTCAGGCACAAAAAACCTGATAATGTGTTATCCTTATGGTGATTATAATGAAAATACTATTGCTCAATTGATCAAATCTGGTTTTAAGGCAGGACTTACTACTAAAGTAGGAGATGCAACAATTTCAAAGTCAAATATTTTTTCACTAGAGAGATATGATACCAATGATTTCCCTCAATAATTTATAGAAAACATAAAAAACCCTTTTAACAATTAGATTTGATTTGAATTTAACATCTCTACAAATTGATTCATTTAATGAAAATGGATTCATAATTATTGACAAATTTTTTAATTCAGAAGAAATTACAGATTTTGAAAATTCCCTTCAATATTTGATAAAAATAAATTTAGAAAAAGCTTCAAAAACCAATTCAAATATTTCTATAAATGAATTTAAAAACTCTATTTTTGATAATGGATTAATCAAATTAGAAGAACTAGATCATCAATATGTTGCTGACATTTACGATACAATTTGCCAAGTGCCTGAATTTTTACGCTTAATAACAAAAAAAGAAACTACTCATTACATTAATCAATTATTAAGTAGAGATCAAAAAAATCCACTTTATACTTTCACGTGTAGATGTAGAATTGATCCTCCCAATGATGACAGTAGAAAAACAAAATGGCATCAAGAAGTTTTCTATACTATTCCGAAAAGTAATTTTTTACAAACATGGGCACCATTAGTTGGTGATGCAAATGCACATAATGGTACAATTCAAGTTTGTGTAGGAAGTCATAAAGAAGGAATTGCAAAACAATCTTGGGATATGGAGAAAGGTGGAGCAAATCCATACGTAATAGATGAAAATATTGTTAACAAATATGAAATTATGGATGTTGAAATGCAAAGAGGCCAATTCATGATTTTCAATTCAAGATTATTTCATAGATCTGGCAACAATTCTAGTAACAAAGTACGTTATTCTTTAGTTGGAATGTATCATGATGTTGATAATCTAAATTTTGAACCTCCAAATTTGACCTTCAAATATAGAAAAGATCCTAAACAATTTTACGATAATGTTTTCCCACCTCAAAAAAATAATTAATATTTCAAATTTTAATAAATAGATTTATAGAATTTATTCAATTCATTCTTTTATGGAAACAAATTCAATATTTTTTGTACTAAAAATTAACAAAAAATTAGTTTCTGATAAGAATTTTGTAAAAATATTAAAATTTGAATTAAAACGATTAAATTATTTTTTTCCTAATTCCTGTTGGATTGATGATCAAGATAACCTCTTAAATAAAACTGATTTTAAATATGAAAAAATTATTTCTTCAAAAATAAATTTCACTCAATTTTTAAATTCTAATATTAATTCTAAGATTTTTTTTATTGATATGATAAATCCTATGATTGATATTGATATAATAAAAAATCTTCATGAAAAAATCATCAATAGTAATACTTCATTTAAAATTATAGGAGCTATTCCTGGAACATCTCCTGAATTAGTTACTATTGGAAACAATTATGAAAATTTGTTTTCTAATAACAGATTAAAAGAAAATAAACTCAAAAAAATTTATTTTGATTCTCAAAGAAAACATAATACACAATTTGATCTAAATAGATCATTAAGAGTAAAAATATTCTCAAAACTTATAGATAAAATTCCTTCATTACATTCGTTATCCATAAATGAATTTATTGAAAAATTAACAAATGATGAAATTTTTAATTTTGTTCTTGATTATGGTGAGGATGTTTCTTCAATTGAAATCAATGAATGTCTTATCTGTGGTTCAAAAGAACTTTTACCACTGTATCTTACTACTAGCCAAACCATGATTGGGTTTCTACCTAACTCTTTACCTCTTTATTACGAGTGTCAAAATTGCTCTTTGGTTCTATTTCGTAAACAATGTGATATGGATACTATTTCTCTTTTTTATGATGAGTATGAACGACCAAAATCAGACGAATCTGAATTAATTACATCGTGTATTAATAATAAAGGAAAATCTCATTTCCTAGAAAAAATCAAAGGATTAGAATTAGTTGAATCTTTAAACATGAAACATGTTTCAATGATTGATTTAGGAGGTGGATTTGGCGAATTTACCTGTCTTGCTAAAACAAGAAATCCCTCATGGGATGTAACATGTGCTGATTTTAATTTAGAACATATTACTAAATTGCTAAACCAATATAAAATTAAAACAAAAAGTTTGAATTTTTTAAATGATGATTTTGGCCAAAATTATAATTTAATTTCTGCACTACATGTTATTGAACACATTCCTATCAAATCTTTATTGTCATTTTTTAATAAAATTCATAATTCTTTAGCAACAAATGGTTTTTTATTATTGACTACACCTGATTATGATTCTCCACTTGGCAAACTCTTTGACTATCATTTAATGTATCCTCCACATCATCAATCAATTTTATCATCATCTTGGATATCTAAATTTGTTAAAGATCATAATCTTTTTAGAACATTTAAACAAAGTTCTGCTGCAGTTTTACTTGAAAATTTTGAATCTTGGTTTTCATATTATGAAAAAACTGCACCTTCTCAAGAATTTTATTCTGTAGTAAAATTATTCAATTCTTTTCATAATGATCCAAAACTTTTTCAGAATATTCATGATGATATTACTACTAACAACCTTGGTTCTGAAACAATATTGTTATTGCAAAAAATTTAACTGATTTTTCTTTTTAATTTTGCAGGAACGCCTGCATATAACGATTTTTCAGGAACATTTTCTAAAAGTACTGCACCAGCACCAATTATAGATTCAGCACCAATTCTTATTTCTTGTTTCATAACTACTCCTGTACCAACATATGTAGAATTTCCAATTGTTGTTTTTCCATTAATGTGAACTCCAGGATTTATCGTAACATAATCTTCAATTACAGTGTCATGACCAACAGTGGAATCTATGTTTAAATGAACATGTTTGCCAATTGCAATGTTAATAGTCATAATTGTTCCTGCTTGAATTATTGTACCTTCACCAACTGTAATGGATTTTGAAGAAATCACCGTTGGATGAATTATGGTAGCATATGTTGGTTCAATTTTTTTTAATTGGTTTACTATTTCTTTTTTCCTTAAAGAATCCCCTATTGCAATTACACAAGAAATTGATTTTTGATAATTTTTTTCAATCCAATCTAGGCCTCCTAAGATTGAAAATCCATCAACTGAATGTCCATGGAGTGATTCATTATCATCAATAAAACCTAAAACTGAATACTTTTCCTTAATTTCATTACAATCATTAATAGTCCATAATACTTCTCTTCCAAATCCACCTGCACCAATAATCAAAATTTCTTCCATACTTCTCTTTTCCTTAATATGAAATATATTTTTGAATTATGTTCTTTGGTATTGGTTTTTCTAGAACTTTTACTATTCGCTTAGAAGCATTCCCATCACCATAGGCAGTATTTTTTATCAATTTATGCTCATTTTTCTTTTTTGATGCATTTCTAATAGCTTTTACTATTTCTTTTTTATTGAAATCTTTAACTTCGATCACTTTTTTGCCTCTCTCTCTTCCTAACTGTCTAATTCCAACATTTACTACTGGAATTGAAAAATAACTTGCTTCGGCAATTCCACTACTGGAATTACCTACCAAAACTCCACAATATTTTAGTAAACCTAGAAAATCTTGTCTCGGTAAATTAACATAAAAATTTAAAAAATCATATTTTTTACTATATTTTCTTAATTTATCTTGAATTATATTACTTTTAGCATCTGAATTAGGGGAAATCATTATTGTTGTTTTTTCTAATTTTATTATCGAATCAAGCATATTCTGAATTTGTTTTTCAACTAAATTTAATTGCGTAGTAACTGGATGTTGAATTAATATAATTTCATCTCCAGTCAATTCCATTTTTAACTTTTTTTCTATCTCTATTTTTGTTGAAATATTTTCTTTAATATTGTCCATCGCAAGAGAACCTGTATTAAACACAAATTTTGGATTTTCCCCCATTTTGATAATTCTTTTTTCACTTGTTTTAGTATTGGTAAAATGTATGTTTGAAAGTTTTGTTATTGCATGTCTATTATATTCATCAATTCCCCCTGATTTGTCTCCACCAGCAATATGTGCATTAATTATATTCAAATGAGATGCTGCAATTGCTGAAGCAAACATTTCATCTCTATCCCCAAACACTATGTTGATATCCGGTTTAAATTTTGTAAAAATATTACCAAATTGTATAATTCCATTTCCAATTTCTTTCGTTAAATTTTTTTTATCTAATATTTTTGGAATCATTTTTACCTTTGCGTTAATTTTAAAACCATCCTTTTTAATTTCATTAATTGTATATCCATATTTTTCTGAAAGGTGAGTTCCTGTAACAACTAAAACTAGTTCAATTTTAGAATTATTTTGCAATTGTTTCAAAAGAGGACGAAGAATACCATATTCTGCTCTAGTGCCAGTTGTAACAAGAATTTTTTTCTTTTTCATTATTTTTAGAATATAATTTATTTTTTCAAGCCTATTCCTACTTTGAACTTTGGGTGCCATACTCCCTCTTTGTCTTGTTCAAATAGTTCTTTATTGTACCATTTATCCATAATCTTCCAAAATCCACTAATTGACATTTTTGTGAATTCACAAAATTTTTCTATAATTTCCTGATCTAATTCACCATCTTTTTCTTCTATCATGGGAATGATTTCCTCTCTAGTTTTAGTTCCATAACGAATCCATCTTGAACCTATGTCTGTAGCAACAGAATGACCAAATTTTAGATATTTCAAATATGGATTTACTAAGTAACTTAGTGTATCAATTTGATCGTAATCCTCTAACCATCCTTCTCTGCTATGTTCGTGACCTAAATGTCTGAATCCCCATTTCTTTGCAACTTCAAAACTATGCTGGGAATTCCATGGTATGAAATAACTCATATAGATTGGATCTAAGCCAAATTTTTCGCATTCCTCAATAGATGGGGGAATAGTTAATTGCAAATCTTTTTCAGTAATTTCTCCACTTTGAAGCCATTCATTTCTATATGGTTTTACTACATCATTGTAAGGTTGCAACATGGCTGAACTTTTTTCCTTTTTTTGTTTGCCCCCATATGTAAAATTTACATCTTCACCATATATCAGCAACTTCACACCTAGCTGCATTGCCATTCTGTAAGGAAATGCATAGATGATTGAATCTATATACCACGAAGATTGTCCAAATTCTTCAAACGTCTTACGAGTAAGAAATCTATTAGCACGAATATTTGCATGTAATTCAATTATATCACATCCGAAAGTATCTGACAAGTTGTCCAAATTCTTCCTTCCTACATCAGTCCAATCTACATTACCAACTGTAATTAAAACTGGATTCATTTTTAATTTCTCTTTGATCAAATATGTTTGCAAATGAGAATCTTTACCCCCAGAAACTGCAATAGCACAATCATATCCGTCTCCATTAGATCCACGATATTTATCACAAAGTTTCTCTAATTGACTCCATCTATCATCCCAATCAACTTTCTTTTGATTTTCAAAATTAATACAAGCTGCACAAACACCATTTTCATCAAATTCTAATCCTGGACGAGTATCAGGCATTACACATTTTTTACAATATTTCATAATTGATTTCAAATGATCTCGCATATATGGACTTCGTTGTAATTTATCCAAACTAACTACACAATCAAATCCTTTTCATTTTTTTAAAATATCTTTCTAAAAAATTATTTAAAACTTAAATATTTTCATAATTTAGCGAGCATATGAAAAGCAATTTTAAAAATTCAAATTCAGATAATGAAAAAAAAGATTTTGCAAAGTATGATAATATAGATAATTCAAAAGATCTCACACCTGAAGAATTTGAAGATTTTATTGTCAAATCAGGAGCAAAAGGCTCTTTCATGATTTATAGATCTAAAAAATCTGATGATGAATTAGGTATTGACGAATTATAAACGGACACTCATCGAATAAATCATGTCTACTGATGCTCAGTTTTCTATTGAAAAATCAATGGAAAAACTTCACTATCGTTCCTTTGATGAGTGGGTAACAAACTTTGCACTAAATCTTAAACATATTTGGAATGAGCCTTCTGCAGGAAAGTTATCACCAAATCTGACAAACAAATTATTCCAAAACGAATCTGCAATTGTAATTGGTAGAGGTCCATCTGTTAAGAAAAAAAACCATTTAGAAATTCTTGCAAATAGTGACTTTGATGGGATCATAATTTGTTGTGATGGAATGTTAAAAAATGCATTAAAAGCAGGGGTTACTCCTACAAAATTTCCAAAATATTATGTTGTCTCAATTGATCCTTATTCTCCAGCAAAAGAATTCTATGAAGATGAAATTATTAAAAAATATGGTTCATCAATAAATGGTATTTTTTCAACTATTGTAAAACCAACAACAGTAGAAAATGCAAGAAATGCTGGCATAAAAATTCATTGGCTTCATTCATTATTTGATTATAATGAGGGAAAGAAATCATTTAATCAACTTTCAGCATTAATGGTAAGATCAAAAAAAAATTCTGGTTTACCTGCTATACAAACTGGTGGAAATGTTGGTACTTCTTCGTGGTTTGTAGGTTGGAAGATACTCAAATGTAATCAAATTTGTTTAATTGGAATTAATCATGGATGGGAAGAATCTGATTCTTGGGAAAAAATAATTTCCCATGGAAGTGATCTTGTTGATACTAGTGTTGTAGACAGAGATAGCCCTAGATTTAAAAAATTATTTCAAACATTGCATAATCCTGATTTTGACTGTAAATGTATTGTTGATCCTCTTTTTCAATTTTACAGTTCTGCATTAAAGGAATTTATTTCAAGATCTCCTGACTGGTTAACTACAATTAATGCAACTGAAGGTGGGTCTATTTTTGGAAAAAGAATTCAAGGAATGAAATTACAAGAATTTCTCAACATAAAAAATTCTTGAATTAGACCAATTTCTTCTAGTGATTTAAATACATCTTTTAATAATTAGATTTTAAATTGAAAACCCTTTTCATTATACCTGAAATTCGATTAGATAGTGCACCATATCATTTCCCTCTTTGGGCTGGAGTCTTAGCTTCTATCGTTGAACAAAAAGGTGGCCAAATAGGAATTTTAGATCTTAATGCATTAAGGGCAAATTATAATGGTTCACAAGTTCCGACAAAAATTATTCAAGATGAAATATCTTCTGAAAAATGGGATGTCATTGGAATTGGAGGTCTTACAACAACTTATAGTAGAATCAAAGAATTAGCACCTATTGTTAGAAATGCTTCCCCATCTTCATTATTTATTGGAGGAGGTGGATGGTGTACATACAATCCAACAGAAATATTACAACTAGTTCCTGAACTTGATTTGCTTGTACTTGGTGAAGGGGAAGAAACATTCTCAGAACTTTATGATGAGATCAATAATAATTCTAATGACTTTGAAAAAGTAAATGGGTTATGTATAAGAGAAAAAAATGGAAATTTCAAATTTACTGCACCTAGAGCATTAATTTCTGATCTGAACACAATTCCTTATCCTGCATATCATTTGTTTGAATTAGATATCTACTTTCAATATTCTTCAATACCTTCTTCTATTGAAGCTTATAACTCAAAAAGACGTGCTTCTACTGTTTGGGAACGTGGATGTCCTAGAGGTTGTACCTTTTGCTCTCACAATGGAATGTCAAGAATTGATTTACAAAATATTTACGGTGAAGGAGACAGACAAAAAGGTGAAAAACTAGTTAGAATTTCAGATAAAGAGAATGATACTTTTCAAATGCCAGCTAGATGGCCGACTCCAAAATATGCAGTTGATAATGTAAAACTTTTGAAAGAACAATTTAATGTTGATTTCATTACTATTCTTGATGAAAATATGACTAGTAACATAAAATGGACCAAAGAATTCTGTGAACTTTATGCAAAAGAGGGTTTAGATCAAACAGTGAAATGGGGCACATTAGGAGATGCACCAAGTGTTGCTGTACATCCTGAAATTGTTGAATTGATGAAAAATTCAGGCTGTGTTTATATTTCATTTGGATTTGAATCAGCATCTGATAAAGTTTTAAACCAAGATATTCAAAAAGGTCAACTACGTTCTCATCTACAAACTACTATTGACACAATCAAAAAATCCAAAATGCATCCGTTAACAACATTCATGATTGGAAATGCTCATGAAAACATAGATGATTTAATGGAAACTGTAGATTTTTGGATTCAAAATGGAGCCGAAGTAGATCCCTTCATTTGTACTCCTTATGTTGGCAGTCCTATCTTTTATGAATATCAAGATTATCTTCTTCAACAGTATGATTCTAGGTTAAAATTTATCTCAGAGGGAAAATACCAGGTATCTGATACACAAATAAAAAAATGGAAATTAGATGCACTTGATAAATTTATGACTGATTGTGGTGATGCAACAAAATATACTGCTACTGTGAGCCAATATTTTACAATTTCAGAACTATTTGCTCTTAAACAGTTTATGTATACTCATGACACGAGACGTTTGTTACAAATGGCTCATCAAAGATATGATGAAACTAAATTAGAACACTGGAAACATAGTTCAAAATGGAACAAATATTGTGAAATTTGTACAGCTCACGATAAATTAATTCAATCAATATCTGTTCAACAAAATTAGAATTATGAAAATTGCTGTATTCACTGCGGTAAAACCTGACAAAAAAAATCTCCGTACTCTATATTATGAAACCCTTGTAGAAGAATTGAGAAAAAGCATTTCTGTACATATTTTGTGGATTATATCTCAGCCTGACAAATTTCCCACGATTAAAGAAAAAGATCAAAGCATCTATAGTATTCATGAATTTTCAAATGGATTAGATCTACTAAAAAAATTAGAACCTGATTTAGTCTTGGTAGGTATCAGAGAAGAATCAATCCAATACTCTGCAAGTTTAGCCGCACGTTTTTTAAAAATTCCTCTTGTGAGTTTTGCTGGTGCCAATATTGATTTTCGTAAAACTGAAGATTTGACAAAAAATAGAGCATTTCAACTTTTACTCTCAAACCGGGTTCCAACAGATTCTGAATCTCAAACTAAATTTTTCAGAAGAGGTAAATTTTTCTTTTACAAATATGCATTTTTAGTTAAAACGAAACTAGCAGTTAAAAATAATTTTTTCAAAATAATTAAATCTATTTTTAAAGATTTTTTTATGTATGCTTCTGATAACCCATTACCATTTAGTAGTCTTTCTGAAATTTACTTACTACATCATGAATCTCAAATTAAACGTTTTACTGATGGAGGAATAGACTCTAAAAAAATGATTGTAATTGGAAATATACTACTAGATCGTATAACCAAAAGTTTTTCTTATAAAAACAAATCTTCTTTAGAACAAAGCAAGATTCGTATTTTGATAGTAACTGATGCATTATTTGAACATGGTGTTTGGTCTTTTAATCAAAGAGATGAGTTTTTAAAAAAATTGTTTGAGACTTTAAAAGAAGACAACTCTATCAATTTTTCATTAAAAATCCATCCCGTATCTGAAAATATTGAATATTATAAAGAATTATTATCCAAATCAAAAATCCATTCAGATGTTTTTCAATCTGAAGATTTATGGGATTTAATTTATGATTATGATATTATTTTATCTTATGGTTATTCAAATGCTCATACTGAAATATCATTTAGTGGGAAAAAATTAATTTTAATAAAAACTCAAACTCCATTTCCAACTATGGACCTAATTGAAGAAGGTAAAATGTCTGGTCATGTAGAGGAGTGTAAAGATATACAAGAATTGATTCCGCTAATTCATGACTTTAAACAAAAAATGACAACACTAACAACTGATTTTATTAAAGAACGAGAAAAATTATTTTATAAAAATGACGGAAAATCTGCTGAACGTGGTTCTAAAGCAATTCTTAATTTATTAAAACATTATAACATTATCTGATAAAATTTCTCAGATTTTTTTATGTTGTTGCAACTGCTACAATTGTATCATTAGCATCAAGTTTTGAAAGGGCATCCGCATAGGAATTTTTCAAATTTTGAGTTTCAATTATGCTTAAAGGATTCTTGTGTCCCCCAGGCTTTCCATTTTTTAACCAATTCAAATGGTTAGAAAGGGTATATCTCTGTACACCCTCTAAATGAATATTTTTGAACCCTGCATCTGTTAAAAATGACTGTAAAGAATCTCGTGTATGTAAGATTAAGTGTTGTGACCAAAGTGTGAAATTTTTAAATGATTCTAATTCTAGTTGATCTAGTAAAAAATCTCTAGCATGTGGTACTTCAATTACGATTTTCCCTTCACCATTCATTTTTAGCTTTTCATAAATTTCTTTAAGAGTTTTTGATGGATCTGGTAAATGTTCTAAACAATGAAATAAGAAAATTGTATCCATGGGCTCAGTTAATTCTTCCAGTCTTGAAAAACATTTAATTCCGTTATTGTTAATTGCTTCATTGAAGTTTTTTTGTATTTCTACCCCAAATACTGATTCTGCATAAGATTTTGAAATTTGTAGAAAATTTCCCTCTCCACACCCAAAATCACAAATTTTTTTGTTTACAACAAATTGTCTATATGTTTTATATCTTCTTTCTGTATCTAGTATATCTTCAAACTCACCATTTGTAAATGGCATTAGTGGTTGTACTTCGTTTCTATACTCTCCACTTTCATATTCTTTGTCCCCTACATAGTATTCATCAATAAAGATTACTTTTGTTTTGACATCCTTGTAAACTGTAAGACCATCTTTATCTCGTGTATTTTTTGAAAAAATCTCTAGATTTTCATCTTTTATTAATCCTAATCTTAGAAGTGTATTACGAATGTTTGATGATTTTTTTGAATTAATTTTTTCCATTTAATTTCATCTTGTTATTCATTCGTAATAAAAGGATAAATAGATTGTTAGAAGGTTATGAAGTTATTGGCTAATACTTTCAAACATTCAAATATTTTAAAAGATCAAGCGAAAAAAATTATCCCACACCAAACGGGTACATTTAGTAGAGCTTCATCTTCATTTGTTGAAGGTGTTTTTCCAGTATATGCTAAATCAGGAAAGGGGTCACATTTTACTGATGTAGATGGAAATGAATTCATAGATTATTTAATGGCATTAGGCCCTATTACTTTAGGATATAATTATAAATCTGTTAACCAAGCAATCATTTCACAATTAAAAGAAGGAATTCTATTTTCTCTTCCCCATCCTAAGGAAATTGAATTGTCAGAAAAAATATGCCAAATAATTCCACATGCTGAAATGGCAAAATTTGAGAAAACTGGCTCTAATGCTGTTACTGGAGCAGTTCGTGCTGCTAGAGCCTTCACAAACAGAGAAAAAATAGCATATTGTGGTTCTGGGGGAGTTTGGCATGATTGGCAAGCAGCAATGGTGAGTAGAGATAATGGTGTTCCAAAATTTAATTCAGAATTAATTAAATTATTTGATTATAATGATTATGAAGGTCTTGAACAAATTTTTGAAGATAACAAAAATGAGATTGCAGGAATAGTATTAGAACCAACGATGTATGATAAACCTGAAAATAATTTTCTCAGCAAAGTAAGAAAATTAGCAGATCAGAATGATTCACTTTTAGTTTTAGATGAAATTGTTACTGGATTTAGATTTGATTTGGCTGGAGCACAAAAATATTTTGATATTAAAGGTGATTTAGTTTGTTTTGGTAAAGGAATGGGAAATGGTCTCCCAATTTCAGCGATTACTGGCCCATCAGAATTTATGAAAACCTTTGATGAGCTATGGGTTTCTTCTACTAATAACAGTGAAAATATTTCTCTTGCAGGAACTATGGCAGTAATAAATGAAATGGAAGAAAAAAATACTATAACACATTGCTGGAATATGGGAAAAAAATTATTTGATGGATGGAATCAAATTGTTTCAAAATTTGGTTTAGATGCAAAAATGTATGGATATCCAATCAGAATGCACTTACAGTGTTTTGATTCAAATAAACAAGAATCAATTACAATGAAGTCTCTAATACTACAAGAAATGGTAAAAAATAATATTTTTATGTCTGTTCTAGGTGCAACTTTCCTTTGTTATTCACATACTGACAAGGATATTGATGATACCCTTCATGCTTTGGAAAATGCATGTGAATTTGTTACTAAAAATGTTAAAAAATCAAATTATGAAGAATATTTGGAAGGTAAAATACCAGAATCTATTTGGTCTATGAAAATTAAGTCTACTAAAAAATAATATTTGTTATAATTTTGAGATTTTTTACAGAAAAAAATTCCATAATAGTCACTAAGTAAAATAAACAATCAGGTGTAACCCAGTTTTTTTAATTCTTCTTCAATGAGTTTCATTTCTTCTTCACTTGTTTCATCATTTTCAACTAGAATATTTTGTCGTATACTCATCAGCTTTTCTTCTAACTCATGAATTATTTTTGAATTATTTTCTGCAATGTTTATTTCTTCAAGAGGATCATTTTTTAGATCATATAATTCTAAAATTTTATTTTCATGTGATAAGTCTCGTAAATATTTGAACTGAGAAGTACGAAGACCAATTACTTTCTCTGTTTTCTTTTTTAATTCAGGAGGACTTTCAATACATGCAGGTATTTCTTCAAAGTCTTCACCATTTATCAAAGGCAGTAAACTCTGACCATCAACCTTTCCAGGATTTTCTATTCCCAATATGTCCAAAAGTGTTGGAAAGATATCTACTTGTCTTACTTGTTGAGATAGAATTTTTGGATAATCTATATTTTTTCCATGAAAGATTAATGGTACACGTATAAGATCTTCAAATAATCGATGTCCCCCTTCCATTCTAGTACTAAGTAAAATTCTTTTTTCATAAGGAGATAAATTTAGATCACTAATCTTTGATGATTTTATTTTTTTCCTTGTTCCACGTATTAAACTACCTAATTTACGCTTAAGAGGATACAAATTTGAGGGGATTTTATTTCCCAATTCCCAAAGTTTCTGTTCAGTTGAACTTGATTCTAGACTTATGGGAACATTGTTTTTGTTAATTATCGGAATATACTCTCCATGATCAGCTGTTAAAATTACAATTGTGTTTGTTTGATCAATAGTTTCCAAGAGAGTACCTAACCAATAATCAATTGCTGAAACCATCTTCTCATATTGACTATCACCAAATTCCTTTTTATCAAAATTTTCTGGTACAATCACTGGAGTATGTAAATCAAAAATATGAAGATAGAAAAACCAAGGCGTATCAAACAACTTTGATTTAATTTTATTTATTACTTGATCTCCTAATCCTGAAAACAAACTAAAATAATTATTATATGATGAATCATTATTTTCAAAATCACAAGTCAATCCAAAATCTGAAGCAACGTCAGGAGCAGTAGCATATGTATGATATCCATTCTCTTTTAAAATTTTGATATAGCTACGAATTTTTGGATTTAATTTATGATATCCATCAGTTCCCATTCCAGTTTTAAACGGATACAAACCTGTGAATATGCTACTCATTGCCACTGCCGTCGCAGGTGCAGAACTTATTGTTTGTTCAAAATAAACTCCTTTTTTGATTAAATTATCAATATTAGGTGTGATTGATGTTTTCTTTTCGCTATGACACTTGTCAGAACGTAAGGAATCAATTAAAATAAAAATTACATTTGGTTTCATTTTCTAATAGAAACCTTCTTTGATTTCTTATCACTTAGTTCAATAGCATCTAAGACTTCAAGGATTTTTAGTTCATCTGCATATGTGTAATTTGCTTTTTTCTTAGTTTTTACACTTGAAATGAAATTTTTCATTTCATCTACGTAGAGTGATTCAGAAGGAGTATTTCCTTTGTAACCTTTCTCAACTTTTCCTGATTTAATCATCATTTTTTTCCATTTTGATGATTTGCCAATTTTAATCGATCCTTCATTATGATCACATAGTATCACACCTTTTTCACCAATGATTTTTGTTTCACTAAAAGCAGGATCAGAAATGACATCAATTACTAGAATACATTGAATACCATTTGCAAATTCAATAATTACTTGGTATAAATCATCAATGTTAGCTTTAAGATTTGAAACTTTGTGAATACTACCATATACAGAATTTATATTTGAAAAAAGATAAGTCAACCACACTAATTCAAAAGGAATGATTTCTCTAGCAGCTCCGGTTTTTTTCTTTGAAACATAAAAATCTCGATAATCTTCCCATGGGTGCCAATTAGGAAGATAATGTCCAAAATGGTGATAAACTGTTAAGGTTTTTCCAATTCGTTTTTTTGAAATAGATTTTAGTTTTTTAATTAAGGGATGATATAACAATGTACTTGAAGGTAATCCAATTATCGATTTTTTCTTTAACTGAGAAATTATTTTTTTAACATCAATGGATGAAAGATTTACCTCAGTAAAAAAATGAATATTGTGTTTAATTGCTATTGAGGCATATTGATAATGCAAATCAGGAGGAGTTGAAATTATCATGCATTTAGGATTTTTTTTTAACCCTTCATTTATTGTTGAAACAGTATGTATTTTGTAAAGATTTTTCGATTCTTTTCTTCTATCCTCTCTAGGATCAAATCCAGTGATATTTTTATAACCCAGTTTTAGTAAATTCCTAATTCGTCTTCTTCCCATAGAACCCAATCCAACTACTAAAACCTCCATGAATATGGAATAATCATCCGTGTATTAAATATCACTTTGTTAAGTTTTTAAATTGAATCACCTTAAAATACTCTAAAAATTTTCTGATGGTAATTGAAAGAAGAAAAATCAATTAAGATAGGGCAATACGAAATCAATTCACAAAATCCAACCTACATAATTGCAGAAATAGGAATAAATCATAATGGAAAAATTGAAGATGCAAAAAAGCTAATAGATGTAGCAATTAATGCAGGAGCAAATGCTGTAAAATTCCAAAAAAGATCACTAAATGAACTTTATAGAGAAGATGTTTTAAAAAATCCCAATATAGAAAGTCAAGGATTAGAAATTCTTATTGATGTCTTAAAAGAAGTTGAACTTAAAGATGAAGAAATTGAAGATTTAATTAAATACTGTAAGCAAAAAGAAATTACATTTCTTTGTACACCTTGGGATATTCCTAGTGTTAAATTTCTAGAACAATTTGATTTGCCAGCATATAAAATAGCTTCAGCAGATCTAACAAATTTTCCACTAATAGATTATATGATAAAAACCGGTAAACCATTAATCATTTCAACAGGAATGTCAAAGATGGAAGAAATTGAAAAAACAGTAAATTTCTTAGAACAAAATAAATCTAAATTTGTTTTACTTCATTGTAATAGTACGTATCCAGCTCCAATTGAAACACTTAATCTTGATTTAATTCCTGTTTTAAAAGAAAAATTTCAAGTTCCTATTGGATATAGTGGACATGAAACTGGAATTACTAGTACATTAGTAGCAACAATCATGGGTGCAGAAGTGATTGAACGTCATATTACATTAGACAAGTCTATGGAAGGATTAGATCAGGCAGCATCATTAGATCCAAATGAATTTAAAAATTTAATTCAAAATATTAGAGAAGCAGAAAAAGCTAAAGGGAAACCCGTAAAAAAAATGACACGCGGAGAAATCATGCAAAAAGAAGTTTTGGGTAAAAGTATCGTTGCAAAGTCAGATATTGATGTCGGAGATACTTTTACAGAAGATAATTTAGATGTAAAAGGACCGGCAAAAGGTCTATCACCTCAAAATTATTTTGAAATATTAGGCAAAAAATCTAAACGTAAAATACAAAAGTATAGCTACCTTCAAGATGATGATTTATGATTTTAGGAATGAAGGTACGGAAACAAGATTTGGAGGAAATGTTACAATTTCAACCAAAAATTCTAGAATTTCATTTTTCTGATAGTGATTTAAATTTAGAGCTAGATAGAAAATTTAATCAAAGATTAATAGTTCATTGTTATGAATATTTTGAAAGAAAACTATTAGATATTGTCAGTTTGGGAGAAACAAATCAAATACATTCTCAAGAAAAAACTATTGAATTAATTCAGAAAGCTATTGACAAGACTGTTGAATTAAATGAAAATTTTAAAGGAGAGCCATCAATAATTGTTCATCCTGGTGGATATTCTTTAACTGAAATTGATGATGATAAAAAAAATAAAATGAGGAATAGTATGACTGAGGCTGTTGATAAATTAGATATTAGTAAAGTAAATTTCTTAATGGAAAATATGCCGCCATATGCATGGTTTTTTGGAGGAAGATGGCATTCCAATGTATTTCTAGATTCCAAAGATATGAATCAATATTGTGATGAACTTAATCTCAAAGTTTGTTATGATTTATGCCATGCACAACTTTATTGTAATACAAAACAATTTTCATTAATTGATCAATTAACAAGTATAGAAGAAAAAGTAGATCATTTTCATATTTCAGATGCTGATGATGTAGATGGGGAAGGATTACAATATGGAGAAGGAAGTATGGAATTTGAAAAAATAATTCCAATTTTAAATAGGCACAAAAATCAAGGATTTGCAATAGAAGTTTGGAAAGGACATGAAAATGGTGGAAAGGGTTTTAGGGAATTTCTACAGAAAATAACTGAGGCAGGTTTAATAGTAAATTGAAGAATGCATTAATTTTTGGATTAACAGGACAAGATGGAACTTATTTAGCAAAATTCTTACTCAATAAAGGATACAATGTTTTTGGTACATTTAGACGAACAAGCCACAAATGTTTTGAAAGATTAGATGAATTTGAAATATTTGATAAAGTTACAACTATTAAAGCTGATTTAGCAGATTATGGTTCAATTCAGACTGCTATTAAAAATTCAGAACCAGATGAAGTATACAATCTTGCTGCACAATCATTTGTAGGTGCTTCATTTCAACAACCTGTTTTAACATCAGATATTACAGGATTGGGTGTTTTAAGAGTTTTAGAAGCAGTGAGAGAAAATTCTCCAAACACAAAATTTTATCAAGCATCATCTAGTGAAATGTTTGGGAATTATGTTGGAGCAAAAAATGAAGAATCACCATTTATACCAAGAAGTCCTTATGGGGCAGCCAAAGTTTTTGGACACCACATGACAAATCATTATAGAGAAGCATATGATATTTTTGCTTGTTGTGGAATTTTATTTAATCATGAATCACCATTAAGGGGACTTGAATTTGTAACTAGAAAAATTTCATGGTCTATTGCAAAAATAAAATTAAAAAAACAAGAAAAATTGCAACTAGGAAATATTTATGCAAAAAGAGATTGGGGGTTTGCTGGAGATTACGTAGAAGCTATGTGGATGATGCTACAACAAAATAATCCAGATGATTATGTAATTGCAACAGGAGAATCACACTCTGTTGAAGAATTTCTTAATATTGCATCAGAACATGCAGGATTAGGAGATTGGAAAGGATTTGTAGATATTGATAAATCAATGATGAGACCAACAGATATTGAAGATTTAGTTGGGGATGCAACTAAAGCAAAAGAAAAACTAGGATGGAGTTCAAAAACTAGTTTTGAAGAATTAGTTAGAAACATGGTTGACCACGATATAGAATATCACAAAGCACATCCATTGAGTTATTAATAAAATGGATACTGCTGCAATAGTTACTGTTAGGAATTCATCAACAAGATTGCCAAATAAAGCAATTATGAGAATAAAAGAAAATTTGATGGCAATTGATATTGTTGTTAAAAGAGCAAAAAAAACTGGATTCCCCGTAATAATTGCTACTTCAACGGCTAAAGAAGATGACATATTTGATGATGTTGCAAAACGAAATAATGTAATTATTTTTCGTGGATCATTACTTAATAAAATTAAAAGATGGTTTGATTGTTTTAATGAATTTGAAATCAATAATGCATTATTAGTAGACGGAGATGATCTATCATATAATTATGAGATTGGGATAAGAGCAATTTCGGAATTAAAAGAAAAATCAGTTGATTTGATTACACATCCAAAAGATATTGTTACCGGCTTTTTTACATATGCAATTTCAAAAAACGGTATAAAAAAAATATATTCTAACGCGAATTTAGAGGAAACTAATACAGATGTAATTACTAGATTTATTGAAAAAGCTAATTTGAATAGTGATATAATTACATTAAAAGAATTTGAAAAAAATGAAAAAGTGAGATTCACACTAGATTATGAAGAAGATTTAGAATTCTTTAGAAAATTATATGAGAAAAAAGATATTTTGACTAGTGGAAAAGATATTTTAGAGTTTTTAGAGAACCATAAAGAAATTATTGAAATAAATTTTCATAGACAAAAAGAATTCCTAGAAAATC
>Ga0209992_10000700_pt1 | contig 41696 bp, 33 predicted proteins | sample 2SBtaG_2_FD_182564 | JGI IMG/M metagenome (GOLD analysis project Ga0209992, IMG submission 182564) | Deep subsurface microbial communities from Kolumbo volcano to uncover new lineages of life (NeLLi) - 2SBTROV12_ACTIVE470 metaG (SPAdes)... | ecosystem: Environmental > Aquatic > Marine >...
CGAGACCCACAGGTCTGCGGCCGCCTGGCCGCCGACCAGCGCCCGGATCCGGCCCTTCATCTCGCTGGCGGCCTTGTTGGTGAACGTGACCGCCAGGATGCGCCAGGGCCGCACGCCGGTGTGGAGCAGGTGAGCGATCCGGCGGGTGAGCACCCGGGTCTTGCCCGAGCCTGCACCGGCCAGGATCAGCAGGGGCCCGTCCAGGGTCTCGACCGCCTTGCGCTGGGGTTCGTTCAGGCCGTTCAGGTGGTCGGGCACAGAGGGCTCCAAGGGGGGAAGGGGAGTAGCCCTGCGGACGTGCCCTGGCACCCTCCCCTCAGCCCTCTCGGGCGAGCACCTTGAGCGCGGCGATGTTCACGTAGCCATAGGGCTCGTCTTGGCCCCCGGCCTCGTCGTAGAGCGTGTGGTGGGCCAGCCAGGACATGTTGGTGCCGTCGGTGATCGCGATCGTGTAGGACACGCCGGCGGTCAGGCTGGCCGGCACGACGGTGGAGTCGGCCCAGGTGTCCCAGGCGCCGGTCTGCGGCATGACCAGGGGGCCCTCGGCCACCACGGTGCCGCTGGGGTCCGTGAGCTGGAGCCACTTGGTGGCTGCGGTGATGCCCGTCGAGATCGGGCCGGCGCCGTTGCCGTAGACCGCCTGCAGCCAGTGCTCGCCGCTGGCGCTCGCTGTGAAGGTCACGCTCAGGCTGTGGTCGGGCTCACCCCAGTCCTGGTGGTGCCAGCGCCCGTGGTTGTCGACCAGCGTGCCGCCCACCGCCGTGAACGATGTGGCGTCCAGCTCCTGGATCCGGCTGTGGTCGGTCCCCCACCAGCACGCCGCAGCCGGGTGCTGGGAGCCCAGGCCACTGGCTTCGTGGCGGCTGCGCACGGCATAGCAGGGCCCTTCGGTGTCCGGATCCGTGTCGGGGTCGGTCCAGCTGCCCGGGGCCAGGTCCTGGGCGACCCGCACCCCGTCCCGGTACACGTCGAGCACCACGCCGTCCTCGCCCCCGTCGCCCAGGGTCAGGCTGAGCTGGCCGTCCACGAGCTCCGGGCCGGCGAGGGTGGGCTCCACCGGGGCGAACAGGGTGTCGGGATCACCGTCGTCGACCACGTCGGTGATGCGGTCCGAGTCCGGTCCCGCGCTGTACCCGCTCAGGTCCACGGCCAGGTCGACCGACTCGCCGTGCAGGGGAAAGCGCAGGAGCGTGAGGCTGTCGCCGAGCCCGTCCTCCAGCAGGGAGGGGGGGATGAAGGGCGTCAGGGTCGGCTCGCCGTCGACCAGGGCCAGGCCCGCCAGACCGTCGACCACCAGGGCCAGGAACCCGGCGACGCTCCAGAGCTGCCGCCGGCTGTTCACCACAGGGCCGCTGTACTCGCCGTCTGCCAGGTAGTTGGCCCCGGTGAAGAGCTCGAAGTTCTCCATGTGGGAGAGGTTGAGAGCGGCGCCGCGGACCAGGGCGTCGAACGCCGCCCGGAAGCCGGTGCTGTTCGCCTGCTGGCGCTGGGCCAGCGCCACGTAGGCGGTGACAAAGGGCCAGGCGGCCCGGTTGTGGTAGATGGGCGTGAACGGCTGCTGGGGCCAGATCACGGCCGGGCCGCCGGTGGCGAAGCGCAGTTCGTCCAGGGCAGCCGCCCGGGCGTCGGGCAAGGCCGAGCGGGCGAACAGGGTCAGGCCCAGGGCGTCGGTCTGGGCGCTGGGAGCGGGGTCCAGGGGGCCTCCGAGCACGCTTGAGATGGCGCCATCCGCTTGGAAGGCGCCCAGCGCGATCCGCAGCTCGTCGGCCTGGGCGATCCACTCCGCTGGGTCTTCCCCCAGCTCGGTGGCCCAGCTCGCCGCGATCGCCAGGGCCTCCAGGTGGAGCGCATTGGTGGACAGGGCCTTGGACGCCGCGATCGGCACGACGTCTGTGGCCGTGCGGGTGGCATAGGTCTGCTCCCGCCAGTCCAGGAAGCTCTGCTCGCCCCGGTAGAGGCCGTCTGTGGCGTCCCAGACGTAGCGCCTGTGGATCACCAGGGTGTTGGCCAGGGCCTCATAGGCCCGGGGCAGGAGCTCGGCTCGCCGCGCCTGGGTCATGAACCCCAGGGTCCTGTCAGCGCCGAGCGCCCACGCGACCCGGTCGGTGCTCACCGGCCACGAGCCGCCGCTTCCCGTGTCCTGGACGATCTGCAACAGGCCGCCGCCCACGCTGTCCTTGTGCTCCGAGAGCTTGAAGTCCAGAGACGCCCAAGCCCGCTCCGGGTCCAGCCACGCGAGCCCCAGCTCGGTCGCATAGGCCGTGTCCCGGGTCCAGACCCAGGGCCACTTGTCCCCGGTCTCGAAGCACCGGCAGTCCACTGGCTCACCCCCATTGAACGAGCCGTCCCTCACGGTGTTGACGCTGTTCTCGTTGGCCTCCCACACCGCGAGGGCGAACAAGGCGTCGAGCAGGTCGTGGCCGGAGCGCAGGGCCGGCACGCCGTGGTCCTCGCCGATCAGGCGGGTGAAGGGCCCGTTGTCCAGAGGGGAGTGGGTGGTGGTGAGGGTGTAGATCCGGAAGGGGTGATCGGCGTTCAGGATCTCCACGGTGACCGTGTCGTCGCCGAAGGCCCAGGTGGTCGTGCGCAGCTTGCCGCCGGTGTCGGTGGTGGCGGTGTCCGTCTGAGTGGTGGGCAGAGGCGCGACGCTGTCGGTGGCCGGGTCGTCATGGGTGCAGGTGGTGAGGAGCAGGAACCACACCGCGCCAGTTTGACCTAGAGTCGGCAGCGCCAGCGAACCACCAGTCACGACGATCGCGGCGCCATCACCTCGCGAACTTCCGCGACAGGGGACTACGCTTGCTTCTGGCCGTCCGGGAATGCACTCTCTGCCCGTGGCATCCCTGCTCCTCGCCCTGACCCTGGCCTCGGGCCCTGCCTTGGCCGAGTGTCCGCTGGACCTGAGCGTGACGCCTCGGGCGAGCCTCAGCATGACCGAGCTGACCGTGCACGACTCGGTGCTGTCCCTGCGTCCGATCCATGTGCCCCAGACCCGGCGCGTGCTGGCGTCCTGTGGCTACGACGAGGCCGCGGACATGCTCCAGGAGTGGAAGCGCGGCCGCTTCGGCGCGATCGGCCTGGGCACGGTGATGTTCACATCGGAGATGGCGCTCATCGTCCTCCTCGTCGGCGCCGGCGGCCTGTACTACGAGGGTGCGCTGTGGCCCTATGAGGCCCTGGGGTGGCCCTGGGCCGCCCGGGACAACATCGTGCCCACCATCGAGCGGGCCTGGACCGTGCACCCCGAGGCGCCCTCGGCCCCCTGATCGGGCGGGGGTCGTACACTCCCGACATGCTCTCCCGGCAGATCAAGGCGGCGATCGGCTCGGCGGTCTTCTTCATGGGCCTGGCGGCCTTTGTGCTCTACCAGCCCGCGCCGGACCTGGTGCCGTCGGCCGAGCTGGTCACGGACATGGCCGAAGCGGATCACCAGATGCAGCGGCGCAAGGCGCGGCCGGCGGCCAAGGCCCTGGACGTGCTGGGCCGCGACCTGGCGGACTGGAGCAGCCATGGCGAAGGGCTGAGCGATTCACAGCGGTCCGACCTGTCCCTGCTGGCCCGGGACGCCCAGATGCTGGGCGCTTCGATGTCCGGCGGCGAGCTCGAGGTCGCCGACGCCGACGCGGCGTCGTGGGTCGATCTGCACCGGAGGATCCAGGCGACCTTTGCGGGACATTGATCGGGGGTATCCTGGCACTTGACCGAGCAGGAGGCTCGATGCTGCGCGCCGCGCTGTGCTTGATCTTGACCCTGGGCGCAGCGGGCTGTCGGAACAAGGACACTCTCCAAGAGACCGGCACCGTCGACACCTCTCCGACCCTGGACTCCCGAGACACCGACTCGGGCACGCCGACCGACTCCGGACTGGGGGACGAAGACGCGGACAGCGACGGCCACACCAGCGACGTGGACTGCGACGACGACGATCCGGCGGTCCACCCAGCAGCCACCGAGCTCTGCAACGGCGTCGACGACGACTGCGACCTGCTGATCGACGACGACGACCCGGACCTGGCGGACGGCACCGCCTGGTACGGCGATCTGGACGGAGACAGCTGGGGGGACGGGGACAACACCGTCACGGCGTGCGAGGCCCCGGCGTCCTTTGTCGCCACAGACGGGGACTGTGACGACGGGGCTGCTGACGTGAACCCCGACGCCGCCGAGGTCTGCAACGGTCTGGACGACGACTGCGACGGCCTGGTCGACGACGACGACGACTCGGTCAGCGGCCGCGACACCTGGTACCTGGACGAGGACCAGGACGGCTTCGGCGGCACCACGGACATCGCCATCGCTTGCGAGGTGCCCGACGGCTACGTGGACAACGCAGACGACTGCGACGACAGCGCGGCCACGGCCTACCCGGGTGCCGGTGAGCGCTGCAACGACGCCGACGACGACTGTGACCTGGCGATCGACGAGGGGGCCGAAGACGCCGTCTCCTGGTTCAGCGATGTCGACGGCGACGGCTATGGTGATCCCGGCTCGTCGGTGCTCTCCTGCGACCCGGGCAGTGGTTTCGTGGTCGACGACACCGACTGCGACGACGGGGACGCCGACGTGAGCCCTGGCGCCAGCGAGGTCTGCAACGGGCACGACGACGACTGCGACGGCCTGGTCGACGACGACGACCCCAGCCTGGACGACCCGGACAGCTGGTACGACGACACCGATGGCGACGGCTACGGGGACCCGGACGCCGAGACGCTGTCCTGCTCACAGCCCAGCGACACGGTGGCTGACGACACCGACTGTGACGATGGCGACGCCGACGTGAGTCCCAGCGCGAGCGAGGTCTGCAACGGCGACGACGACGACTGCGACGCCCTGGTCGACGACGACGACCCCGACCTGGCCGATGGGAGCACCTGGTTCCTGGACCTGGACGGCGACGGCTACGGGGATGCCGCGGTCTCGGTCAGCGCTTGCGAAGCCCCTGGCGGCTACGTCTCGAACAGCGAGGACTGCGACGACGGCAGCGCCGACGTGCTCCCAGGCGGGACCGAGGTCTGTGACGGCATCGACAACGACTGCAGCGGCGTGATCGACGACGACGCCACCGACGCCGCGACCTGGTACGCAGACAGCGACGGCGATGGCTATGGCAACGCCACCAGCGCCCAGCTGGCCTGCGAGGCGCCCAGCGGGGCTGTCGCGGACAGCACGGACTGCGACGACTCGGATGCCGGCGTGAACCCCGGCGCAGCCGAGGTCTGCGACGGGGACGACGAGGACTGCGATGGCCTGGTCGACGACGACGACCCGGGGGTGACCGACCCGAGCACCTGGTACGCCGACAGCGACGGGGACGGCCACGGCGACCCGAGCGCGAGCACGGTGTCCTGCGAGGCGCCGACCGGCTCGGTGGCCAACGCCGACGACTGCGATGACAGCTCGGCCCTGGCGCTTCCCGGCGGGACCGAAGTCTGTGACGGCCTGGACAACGACTGCGACGGCACCACGGACCAGTCCGCCACCGACGCGGCCACCTGGTATGGCGACAAGGACGGCGACGGCTATGGCGATGCCGGGAACACCACCACGGCCTGCGAGGCCCCGACCGGCGCCACCAGCGACAGCTCGGACTGCGACGACACCGACGCGACCGCATACCCGGGGGCCTCAGAGCGCTGTGACGGGGCCGACCAGGACTGCGACACCGTGGTCGACGAAGACGCCACGGACGCCACGGACTGGTACGCCGACGCCGACGGGGACGGCTACGGCGACAGCACCGACTCGGTGGCCGACTGCGGCACGCCGACCGGGCGGGTCAGCGACCCCACCGACTGTGACGACGGCGACAGCGCCGTGAACCCGGGCGCGACCGACAGCTGTGATGGCGCGGACAACGACTGCTCCGGCCTGGCCGACGACACCGGCACCTGTCCCTGCGCGGTCGAGCACGACGGAGACCGCCCCTACCTGTTCTGCGAGACGGCACTGGACTGGAACAGCGCCAGCAGCTCCTGTGCCACCTATGGCTACCACCTGGTCTCCATCGCCGACAGCACCGAGAACGACTGGGTCGATGCGGCGGTCGACAGCTACTCCACCGAAAAGTGGTGGATCGGCCTCAACGATCAGAGCTCCGAGGGGACCTGGGCCTGGGACGGGGGCGAGAGCGTGACGTACACGAACTGGGCGTCTGGGGAGCCCAACGACTCCGGTGGCGACGAGGACTGCGTGCAGCTCAACCGCTTCCACCCGGACACCACCTGGAACGACGAGCCGTGCGCCTCCAGCTTCCGCTACGTGTGCGAGTTCGGGTGACAGGCTCCGTCAGGGGTGCTGCATCGGCGAGCCCTCGACCAACACCCCGCGCGCGTCGGTCCGGGCCCACGACGACACGTCGAACTCGTAGCCCCAGGTGACCGTCTTGCCATAGGTCGTCTGGTAGGTGCAGTCGGCGCCCTTGCCGCCCCCTCCGGACAGCGGCCGGGTCCAGGTGAGGAGGGCGGCGTACCAGGGCTGCCAGCCCAGAGGGCCCCGGCCGTTGACGTGGGACAGGTCCTTGAGGGACAAGTGGGCGGGCAGCAGTGCCGACGACGGCAGATCCGCGCAGGCCCCAGTGGTCTCGAACCCGGACCGGACCAGGGACTGGTAGTTCCCGTCCTGGACGAAGCCCACGAACCAGTCACAGGTCCGCGATGCGCTCCCCGAGTCCACCACCGCCGAGCCGGTGATCGACGTGCCGGAGACCCGGGTGGTCTCGTAGTCCAGGTACCACCGCCCCCCGTAGCAGGACCGTTCCTCGGCGGTGAAGAACGCCGAGAGCACGTTCAGCACGCCGCCGGTCGCCGTGCTGGTCACCAGAGGGCAGTCCAGGGTGGCCCAGCAGTCGTCGTCTTCGCAGTCCGCCAGCCCGTCCTGGTCGTCGTCGACCCCGTCGTCGCAGGTCTCGATGCAGGTCGGATCGGCCAGGCAGTCGGCGTCTTCGCAGTCCAACAGGCCGTCGTCGTCGTTGTCGGCGCCGTCGTCGCAGATCTCTGGACAGCTCGGGTGGACCCGGCACTCGGAGTCGTCGCAGTCCAGGTCCCCGTCGTCGTCGTTGTCGACGCCGTCGTCGCATACCTCGATGCAGTCCTTGGAGGCGTAGCAGTCCCCGTCGTCCAGGCAGTCGACGTAGCCGTCCAGGTCGTTGTCCACGTCGTCGTCGCAGTCTTCCAGGCACTCGGGCGCCCCGACGCAGTCCTGGTCGGCGCAATCGGTGTCGCCGTCCAGGTCGTTGTCCGCGGCGTCGGCGCAGTCCTCCAGGCACTCGGGCTCCCCGACACAGTCCTCGTCGGCGCAGTCGATGTCGCTGTCGAGGTCGTTGTCGCGGCCGTCGTCGCAGGTCTCCGGGCACTCGCCGTCGCAGTCCGGATCCTTGCAGTCGACCAGGCCGTCCTCGTCTTCGTCGACCAGGCCGCTGCACTCCTCGGGCTTGACCGGAGGGAGCGCTGTGTCGGTGTCCTGGGAGATCGGGCAGGCCAGCAGCGCCAACAGCAACATGTCGGCACCGTACCCTCAGCGCCTCATCGGCCGGGTCACCGATGTTGATCGGAGGATGGCGACGCAATCGTCCGTCCTGCTGTTGTGACTGTGCTGAAGTCGTGGCTCGCGTCACGTCGAAGCACAGGCGCAGCGGCAGGGCGGTCGTGGGCGAGCCAGGGCCGGTCATCTTCGGTGACCCGGCCGGTCAGAGGTGCTTGTTCACCTCGGACTCCAGCGTGCTGATCGCTGTGCCCTTGCCGGTGTACTGGATCACCATGTCCCGGTCGAAGACCACGTAGCTCGGCTGGCTGCCCTGGAAGTAGAGCCCATAGGCCTCATAGGTCGGGTCGGCGAGCACCGGGTGGGTCAGGCCATAGGTGCTGACCCAGGTGGCGGCAAAGGCCACGTCTGCGGGGTTGTGAGACGCGTCCTCGTACAACACCGTGATGACGGTGAGGCCTGAAGCGCTGTAGTCGTCGTGGAGAGTCTGCAAGTCACCGGCCCGGGACTGACAGGTCGGTCACCACCCGGCGGACAGGTCCAGCAGGATCACGTCGCCGTAGTAGTTCCACAGGGCATCCCAGGCGCCGGTGTGGTCCTGGAGCTCGAAGTCCTCGCCGCACTCGCCGATGTTCGTGCCGACGGTCGTGCTGCCGCACAGCGACGCGTCGTCGTCGCCGTCGCAGTCGCTGTCGATGCCGTCGCCGTCGACCTCGACCGCTGACGGGGAGATCGACGCGTCCGTGTCGTCGCAGTCGTCCCCGCTGTAGCCGTCGCTGTCGTGGCCGTCGCCGTCGGCGTCGTAGTCCGAGCCCCCGGAGCAGTCGCTGTCGACCCCGTCGTACCAGGTGTCGGATGCGCCGGGGAAGACGGCGTCGGCGCTGTCGTCGCAGTCGGTGCCGGTGTAGTCGGCGCTGTCGTGGCCGTCGCCGTCGGCGTCGTAGTCGCTGTCCCCGCCGCAGTCGCTGTCCAGACCGTCGTACCAGGTCTCCGTGGCGCTGGGACTGATGGTCGCGCTGGTGTCGTCGCAGTCGTCGCCGCTGTGATCGGCGCTGTCGTGGCCATCGCCGTCGGCGTCGTAGTCGCTGTCCGCACCACAGTCGCTGTCGACCCCGTCATACCAGGTCTCGCTCGCGCCCGGGTAGATGGTGCTGTCGCTGTCGTCGCAGTCGGTGCCCGTGTAGACGTCGCTGGCGACGCCGTCGCCGTCGGCGTCGTAGTCGTCTTCGCCGCCGCAGTCGCTGTCGATCCCGTCGTACCAGGTGTCGCTGGCCCCGGGGAACACGCTGCTGTCGGTGTCGTCGCAGTCGGTGCCGCCGGAGAAGCTGTCGCTGTCGGCGCCATCGCCGTCAGCGTCGTAGTCGCTGTCGCCAGCGCAGTCCGAGTCGACGCCGTCGTACCAGGTGTCGCTGGCCCCGGGGTAGATGTTGGCGTCGCTGTCGTCGCAGTCCGCGCCGCCCACGTGGGGACCGTCGACCCCGTCGCCGTCGGCGTCGTCAGGGGTGGGGATGTCGGCCACGCCGTCGCAGTCGTTGTCGATCTCGTCGCCGTCGATCTCGGTGGCGTCCGGGTTCACGCTGGCGTCGCTGTCGTCGCAGTCGTCGCCGCCGCCCGCGGGGCTGTCGTGGCCGTCGCCGTCGTAGTCGTAGTCGCTGTCGCCCGCACAGTCGCTGTCGACCCCGTCGTACCAGGTCTCCGACGCCCCCGGGTAGATGCTGTTGTCGGTGTCGTCGCAGTCGGTGCCGGTGTAGGCGTCGCTGGCCACGCCGTCGCCGTCGGCGTCGTAGTCGTCGTTGCCGCCGCAGTCGCTGTCGATGCCGTCGTACCAGGTGTCGGTCGCCCCGGGGTAGACGCTGCTGTCGTCGTCGTCGCAGTCGTCGCCGGCGTGGTCGTCGGAGTCGTGGCCGTCGGCGTCGGCGTCGTACTCGTCGGTGGGGTCGCAGTTCTGGTCGACGCCGTCGTACGCGGTCTCCGCCGCCCCCGGGTAGACGCTGCTGTCCGTGTCGTCGCAGTCGTCGCCGCCCACGCCCTCGGCGTCGTGGGCGTCGCCGTCCTGGTCGGTGTCGTTGCCGTCGCAGTCCTGGTCGGTGCCGTCGTACCAGACCTCGCTGGCGCTCGGACCGACGGCCGGGTCCGCGTCGTCGCAGTCCGTGTCGACCGGGTCGCCGTCTGCGTCTGCGTCGTGGTCGTCGTCTTCGGCGCAGTCGCTGTCGACGCCGTCGTACCAGGTCTCGGGTGCTCCGGGGTAGATGCTGGCGTCGTCGTCGTCGCAGTCGCCGTCGGCCGGAGTGTAGCCGTCGCCGTCCAGGTCGAAGGGGCCGGTGTCGACGGTGTCGGTGGTGTCCGCTGTGTCGACTGTGTCCTGGGTGTCAGCGCTGTCCTGGGAGTCGATGGTGGCGGTGTCGTCCTGGGCCGAGGTCGCTGCGGTGTCGTCGGTGGCTGCGGTGCCGGTGTCGGACGTGGTGCTGTCGTCTCCGCCGCAGGCCACCGCGAAGACGATCGCGAAGAGGCTGACGAGACGCATGACAGGACTCCGGGAGGCTGGTCCCTCTATGCCTGCGTGTCCGCTGGGTTTCACGGGCTCGGCATGGGACGCAGGTGGGGGTCGGACGCGACACCAAACGCGCAGGGCCCCCCCGAACGCGACAGATCGGGTGCCGTTCTCGCCAGAGAGCGAGGCAGACGATCGGATTCAGGGCTCTGGGCGGGCCCAGGGGGCTGAACTGTCGCGTTCAACCTGGACCTGCGCGGCCGGTGTCGCGTTCGGCCCTGGCCTGCGTGGCTCAGGGGGCAAGGGACTGGGCGCGGATGTCGGCGACCAGGTCGGCGCCAAAGCGCGGGGTCAGCGCATTCCGAACCCGGCGACCGTGGTCGGCCAGGGCCGATGCGGCGGACGGGTCCATGGGAACCACCCGCAGTCCGCGCGCCTCGCACGCGGCCCGCGTGCTCGCCTCTTCCCGGATCGAGACCTGGCGCTCCAGCCGACAGGCCTCCTGGGCCGCGTCGTGCAGGGTGGCCTGGTGGCGGTCCGGCAGGCCCTGGAACCAGCGCTCGTTCACGACGGTGGTGGTGGTGAACAGGCTGTGGCCAGTCTCATTGACGGTGTCGAACACCCGGTCCAGGCCGGCGGCCAGGTAGCGGACCCAGGTGAGCTCACAGCCGTCGATGCGACCGGCCCGGGCGAGCTCGGGAATGGCTTCGAGCTCGGCGCCGACGGCCCGAGCCCCCAAGCCCTCATAGAACGCCTCGGGCACCGGGTTGCCGGACGTGCGCAGGGTCAGCCCGGCGAAGTCCTGGGGGGTTCTCAGGGCGTGGCCCGCGGTCGGCACGATGCGGAAGCCGCCGCTGTAGGCGAACGCCAGTCCTCGCAGGCCCTGGGGTCGCAGGCCCTCGAGCAGCGCCGCGCCGACCGGTCCGTCCAGCACCCGCTCGGCGTGGGCGTAGTCGTCGAAGAGGTACGGCAGCTCCAGGGCCCAGAGCGCGGGAGACCAGGCCCCCAGGGCCGAGACGTAGCAGTGGGCCATCTCCACGTCGCCCCGCTGAAGCCCCCGGACCAGCTCCGAGCGGGACAGGTGGGTGGCGCCCGTGGCGTCGACGAAGTCCTGGGCCCCCAGGAGCTCGACCGCCAGGTCGCCGTCCGACCGCTCCCTGACGCACGCCACGAACGCCTGGGCCGCGTCCTCGAAGACCGCGGGGGGCTCGTGGGCCAGGACCCAGCGCAGGGTGTGTTCGGCGCGGCCCGTGGTGCGGGACGACGCGGGGGCGCTGGGACGGTGCGGGGTGCGGTCCATGGGGTCCTCTGGCCGGCGTGGGTTGCACAGACGACGGCGAGGGCGATCATACGCACGTGTCCCGCCTGATGCTCAGTCTCCTGGCCGTCCTGGTGTGTGTCGGCTGTGGCTACAGCGAACGCCTCAATGGCGGCCAGGTCGAGCAGCTGATGACCGGGGCGTCGGTCCAGGGGCACCACACCAAGGACGGGTACTCCTTCACGCGGCGGTTCTCGGCGGACGGGACCTTTGTGCAGGTGCGGAGCGGCCGCGACGAAGAGGAGCCGGGCACCTGGCGCATGGACGGCAGCCGGATCTGTGTGATCCGCGCAGACGACCCGAAGGAGTACTGCCGGACCGTGCACCACGACGGCCGTGGGAACTACTGGAAGCAGCTCAAGAAGCGCAACGGCGACACGGTCCGGATCGTGAAGTACAGCGCGATCGTCGACGCCGAGACCGGAGCGGATCGGCTGGCGCGGCTCTCGCCCGGGGCCTATGCCGAGGCCTGGATGTTCAGTGGGCCCGGGCTGATCCTGCTGGCGGCGACGCCGGTGCTGCTGGTCGTGTTCGTGGTCTTTGCGCTGAAGAACCCGCTGAAGCCACACTCCCTGCGAAACCGCATCCGGCGGTTGTTCCCGCTCCGGGTCGGGGACACCGCGCTGTCCTACAAGGGCCTGCGGAAGCTCAGTCCAGCGGCCCTGGAGGCGTGGATCCGCCAGGCCGCCGAAGCCGAGGAGTGGGTGTTCGTGTGCTGGGGCTGGGAGGCCCTGCAGGACGTCGCGCCGGACCGGGCCTGGTCTCACCTGTGGGCGGCGTTGGCTGGGCTCGACGACACGGCGTTGGCCGGCGGCTTCGCGGTGATCGTCCAGGTCGCCCCGCTCTCACCGGTCCTGGTCGGCCAGCTCAGCAGCGAGCCCCGCGCCCTGTGGATCCTCTCCCAAGGCTGGAATGCCCAGGCCCTGGGTCACCAGCGCTCCAACGCCACGGCCTTCGAGCACGCTCGGGTCCAAGCCCTGGCCTACCTGGAGCCTCTGAAGGCCCTCCATGCGTCCGAGGTCGGGGCCGCCCCCCCCGAGGAGGAGGTCGCCCCCGGGCCGCGGGACTACACGGCCCTGGCCGGAGCGGCGGCCGAGGCGCTGCTCTACCTGAAGTACATCCAGCCCGTGCGCAGCTCCTCCGGCTACTCTGGAGGCGGCTGATGTTCGGGGCCTGGTCGCTCACCGACCGCGAGGTCCAGGCGGCGTGGGGCACACCGGATTTGCGGGTGGGTCGCCGCCTGGCCCTGTGGACGCCAGGGGCGAAGCTGCGCGCTCGCGGCGACCGCCGCCTGGTCTGGCAGGGCCTGATCACGGAGCGGAGCCTGGCGGCGTGGGACCAGGACCCGGACGCGCTGCTCGAGGGCCACCACAGCGCCGCCTGGAGCGCCCCCGGGCGGCCCCTGACCCTGATCCGCGGGCTCTCGGGGGGCGAGCGGCTGTACTGGGCGAGGGTGGGGGACACCCTGCTGTTCGGCACTTCGGTCCGGCCCCTGCTGCGTCACCCTGGGGTGGATGGGGCGCTGCGCCTGGACGTGGTCGACGACGTCTTGCTGACCGGCGTGACCTTGTTCGGCACGGGCACGCTGCACCAGGGCATCGACGAGGTCCCCTGTGGCCACCTGCTCCAGGTCGGGGATCAGGTGACCAGGCCGCGGTGGCTGGGCCTCGAGGGGCTGTGTTCCCCCGCCGGTTCCCCCGAGGAGCTGGGCCGGGTCTTCCGACAGCGCTTGACCGAAGCCGTCGTGGCCGGCGCCGGCCGGGAGCGCCCGGTGACCGTCGCCTTGTCCGGCGGCATCGACTCCAGCGCGGTCGCTGCCGCGGCCGTAGAGGCCTTTGGCGCGGACCAGGTGCGGGCGGTCACCTATGCGTTCGACGACCCCACCCACGGGACCGAGCTGGGGTGGGCCACCCGGGTCGCAGAGCACCTGGGCATCGCGAAGCACCACGTCTTCTCGCTGACCGAGGCCGACTACCTGGCGGCGATCCCCGAGCAGGTCTGGCGCTCCGAGAGCGCCGTGCACTGGCCCAAGGCCTACATGGTCCCCGTGGCGCGCGAAGTCCGCCGCCTGGGGGCCTCGCGGTATCTGACCGGCTTCGGCATCGGCAGCCACCTGGGGGGGCTGCAGGACCTGGGCTGGGCGCTGGAGCGGTCCCCAATGCCCGGGGCGCTGCTGGCCCACTGGCGGCGTTCCCGCTTCACCGGCTCCCGGCTCCCGGAGCGCCTGGCCAGGCTACACCCGGCCCTGGAGCCGCCCCACCCCAGGCTCTACTACCCCCTGGTCCGACTGCTGGAGCACCGGGGGCTGATCCCGGATGCTCAGCGCTTCTTCCCGGCGGAGCTGGGCCCCTTGCTCGGCACCGCGCCGGACCTGGCCCAGCTGGAGCCCGAGCTGGCGGAGCTGCCTCTGGGGCGCGCTCTCCAGGTCCACGCCCTGGCCCGGGGCCTGTCGTGCATCGACGTGACCCGGAGCGAGAGCGTGTCCCGCCAGCTGGGGGTCCTGCGGGTCTCGCCGGCGCACTTCCGCTCGGTCGTGCCCCTGGCCTACTTTCCGATCACGCCGAGCCCGCGGCTGTGGACCGCTGAGCGCGCCCTGCGCCCTGGCAAGCTGCTGCTGCGGCACGCCTGGCGTGGCGTGCTGCCAGACGACGTGCTCTTCCGGGTCAAGGACTGGGGGGACGCGGTGGCCAGCGATGCCTGGCTGCGACGGGGGCGGGCCCGGATGTTGGGCGTGCTGCCGACCTTTCCCGCGGACACTGAGCGCTACGGCCTGGGACACGCGGCGGCGGTCACGGCCTGGGAGCCGTGGAGCATCCTGGCCACGTCGCTGGGGCTGCGCCTGTGGGAGCGCATGTTCGTGGAGCTGCGGGGGCTGGACCGGGTGCCGGATTGGGCGGCGCTGTGGCGGGGTCAGTCCCGCCGGTCGACGGCCACGACGAGTCGCTCGAACCCGGCGAGTGCGTCGCCATAGAGCGCGATCAGCGCCTCGTGGTCCAGGGTGTCCAGGAAGTCGCCGAAGCGGATCAGCCGCTCCCAGAGGGCCCGATCGCTCGGGCAGATCCGGCCGATGACCGTCGCCACGGTCGCCTGGGGCGTGCGGGAGTCCGGCAGCTCCAGGCCGTGGACCAGAGCCAGTCCGCGCAGCACCGGCAGCACCCGCCGGACCAAGGCCCGGAGGTGGCGCGCGATGCCGGCGTCGCCTTCGGCGTCAAGGTAGCCCTGGAGGAGCCGGCGGTGGGCGACCCGCAGGGCCTGTTCCAGTCGCAGGACCAGGTGCTCCGGGTCCACGGCCAGCATGGTCAGGGCGTCGGTCCCGTGGATCAAGCGACGGGTCTCCAGCAGATCCAGGGCAAACACGGGCAGCACGTCGGCGCAGCGAAGCACGTGGGCCGCTGTGTCCAGGCGCAGGTGGATGCCCGTGCGTCGGGCGGCCGCGTTGGCCGGGAGCAGCGCATCCAGCACTGCGGCGTCCAGGGCGTCGACGAGCACGAGCATGCGCACCTGGGCGGCCTTGGGGCCCCGGGCGAACCCGCTCCCATAGGTGTAGACCGCGACCAGGCGCTCTCGGAGCGCACGGGTCAGGTGGGCGATCAGAGCGTCGACCTGGGCAGCCATGGGGCGATGATGCCTCGCGGCGCCGCGTACACTGCCGGACATGGCCTCTTCCTTTGCCTGGCACGGCAGCTGGCGGCGCCGGGTCCCCGGCGAGGGCCTGGGGGTGGTGGAGCACGTGAACCTGGGCGTCGCAGAGCCCAGCAGGCCGGTGGCTCCGACCCCCGACACCCCGGCTCCGCGGCGCCGCCACACCCAGGTGCACGTGGAGCCCATGTCCCAGGACATCCCCGGTCAGCCGGCGGCGCGGCCTTGCGGCCGCATGTGGCTCGGAGGCTGAGGGCGGGATGGCCGTCACTCTGAGAGAGGTGACCCGGGACACCCTGGGGGCGGTGCTGAAGCTCCAGGTGGCGGCGCACCAGGGCGGCTTCGTGGCCACCAATGCTCGCTCCATCGCCCAGGCCCACTTCTGGCCCGGCGTGGCGTGGTTCCGGGCCATCTACGCCGACGAACTCCCCATCGGCTTCGTGATGTTGGCCTTCGAGGACGGTGAGCCGCCCTATGTCTGGCGCTTCATGATCGACGCTGCCCACCAGGGTCGCGGGCTCGGGCGGGGTGCGATGGCCGCGCTGCTGGAAGCCATCCGGGCGCGCTGTCCCGACGCCACCCAGGTGCGCCTCTCCCACGTGCCCGGGGAGGGGGACCCGGGGCCGTTCTACGAGAAGGTCGGGTTCGCCTACACGGGAGAGGTTCACGAAGGCGAGCGGGTGATGTCGCTGGTGCTGTGAGCGCGTCGTGGGCCAGGACAGGCACCAGTTCGGGTCGAATGGTCTCGGGATCCGGACGTTCGACCCCGACTGGTCTCAACCCTCGTCCGCCTCCCGCTTCAACCGCGCCCGCACCTCGGCCGCCCTGCCCACCAGGTTCTTCTGGCGCCCTCGGCCCACCGCCAGGGTCTGGTCCGGCACCGGCTGGGTGATCACACTCCCGGCGCCGACGATCGTGTCGTCGCCGACCGTCACCGGGGCCACCAGCGCCGAGTTGCTGCCGATGAAGGCGCGGTCCCCGATGACCGTGCGGTGCTTGGCGAAGCCGTCGTAGTTGCAGGTGATGGTGCCGGCGCCGATGTTGACGTCTTCGCCCACGTCGCAGTCGCCCAGGTAGCTCAGGTGCCCAGCGGTGGCCTTGGCCCGGAGCCGCGCTTTTTTGGTCTCGACGAAGTTGCCGATGCGCACGCCCCGCTCCAGCACCGTGCCTTCCCGGAGACGGGCGACGGGACCGACCCGGCAGTCCGGACCGATCACGGCCGCCTCGCAGTGGGTGCCGGCCAGGATGCGGCTGTTCGGCCCGACGGTCGTGTCGGTCAGCACGGCGTAGGCGCCCACAGTGACCCCGCTCTCCAGCCGGGTGCGGCCGGCCAGCACCACGCCGGGTCCCAGGGTCACGTCCTGGGCCAGCACGGCGTCCGCGTCCACATAGGTCGTGGCCGGGTCCTGCAGGGTCACGCCAGCGAGCATCCAGGCGTGGTTGATCCGGGCCCGGAGTGCGGCTTCGGCCACCGCCAGCGCAGCCCGGTCGTTGACGCCCATGGTCTCGGTCAGGTCGTGGTGGTGCACCGCTTGTAGGCCCCCGGCCCGGGCAGCGGCCTCGACCGCGTCGGTCAGGTAGCGCTCGCCCTTGGGGGGGTGGCGGACCAGGTTCGGCACGACCTGGTCCAGCAGCCACGCGGCGTCGAACGCGTACACGCCGGTGTTGATCTCGGCAATGGCCCGCTCCTGGGCCGTGGCGTTGGCAGCCTCGACGATGCGCTGGGGGGTTCCCTCCTGGTCGCGCACCACCCGGCCGTAGCCGCTGGTCGGCGCGTCCGCGGCGGGGATCGACGCGGTCAGCACGGTGCACAGACCGTCGCCGTGGCCGTCCAGCAGTGCCTTCAGTGTCTCGCCGCGTAAGAGCGGCGTGTCCCCGCACACCACCAGCAGCACCCCCTCTCGGGGCAGCTCGTCTGCAGCCACCTGGACCGCGTGACCTGTGCCTTCCTGGGGGTCCTGGACCGCGGTGGCGACCCCGGCGGGGAGCGCGGCGCAGACCTGGTCCCGCTGGTGACCCACCACCACCACAGGCGTGGCACCGGTCTGCTGGACCGCGGCCAGGACCCAGCTGAGCATCGGTCGACCGGCCAGTGGGTGGAGCACCTTGGCCAGGGTTGCACGCATGCGCGTGCCCTTGCCGGCTGCCAGGACGAGTGCAGTGGTGGTCATGCCACCGCCCTAACCCCGGGTCACGGCGCCGTGATCCGCACCGTCCAGGAACCGCTGGTGCCGCTCCAGCAGCCCACGAACACGCGGTAGTTGGTGCCAGCGCTCAGGGTGTAGCGGATCTTCTCCGGGTGGAAGATGGTGGTGGACCGGTCCAGCTCGCTGTTCGAGTTGCTGAGCAGGTACAGGTCCAGGTCGGAGACCCCGCCGTCGCTCCAGCTCAGCGCCAGCTGATACTCCCGGGTGTCGGCCACCGTGAAGCGCACCATGTCGGAGTCGGCGCTGTAGCCACCCCCAGCGTTGCCGCAGCCCCAGATCGTGCCGTTGATCTCGGACGGCACGGCGATCTGGCCCAGGTCGACGACGCTGTTCAGGTCGTCGCCGATCTCGCTCGCGGTGTAGAGCGGCGTGGCGCGGGTGAAGCTCAGGGACGCGCTGTCCTTGCGGGCCGTGATGTCCTCGACCTTGAGCTTCACCGTGACCGTGTCCTCGGGGGTGAAGTCCTCGAGCAGCCAGGTGGTGCTGCCCTTGACGTTCGACGTCATGTCCAGGTCGGCAGACCACCGATAGGTCTGGCTGGTGGCGCCCACCTCGATGGTCGCCCAGCCGCCCTCCATGTCGCCGTCGGGGTCGACCACCTTGAAGTCGAAGCGCACGTCGGTCGACTGCTCGGTGGCGGTCCAGGTCTCGATGACCGGCTTGTTCGTGCCGGGCGTGGTGCTCGTGTCCGGTGTGGTGTCGGTCTCGGTGTCATCGGTGTCCCCGCTGCTCTGGGTGTCTGCGGTGTCGAAGCTGACCCAGCCACCGGAGTCCTCGGACGTCGTCGTGCCCGGGGTCGGGCGATCCGGCTCGGTGTCGTCGTCCTCGAGCGCCAGGTCGCTCAACCCGTAGACGCACCCCACACCGAGAGCCAACAGAGCGACCGTCGCGAGCCTGTGCACGAGGGCCAAGATACCCCAGCCTCTCCCGCCCGTCGGAGTCGGTCATGAGCAGCCTGTTGGACAAGGTCGTCTGCATCACTGGAGCAAGCCGGGGTCTCGGCGAGTCCCTGGCGCGGGCCTGCGACGCCGCTGGCGCCCGCCTGGTCCTGGGGGCCCGGACCCTGCCGGACCTCGAGGCCGTCGCCGGCCGCTGCAAGGACGCGCTCCACCTGCAGACCGATGTGCGCATCGCGTCCGAGGTCGACGCCCTGGTCAGCGTGGCCCTGACCGAGTTCGGTCGGCTGGACGTGATGATCAACAACGCCGGCCTGGCCATCTACGGCCCGGTGGAGTCCCTGGACAGCACCGCGGTCGACGAGCTGATCGACACCAACGTCAAGGGCGTCATCTACGGCTCCCAGGCCGCCCTGCGGCACATGAAGGAGCAGCGGTCCGGCCACATCGTGAACATCGGGTCGGTGGCCGGCAAGCTCCACCTGCCCAACGAAGCGGTTTACAACGCCAGTAAGTGGGCGGTCACGGGCTTCACCGGTACCCTGAGGCTCGAGGCCGAGCGCTACGGGGTCAAGGTCACCCACGTGGCCCCGGGCGGGATCGACACCCCCTTCTGGCGGGAGATGGACTTCTACCCCTTCCCCGATCACATCGATCCCGAGCGGGACTTCATGAAGCCCGACGACGTGGCCCGCTCGGTGATCCAGGTGCTGGGCACGCCCGGCAGCTACGCCGTGCCCGAGCTGGTCATGACGCCGATGATCCCCCGGTAGCCTGGACCGTGGAGATCCCCGTCGCCCTGGGAGAGGTGGTCGACAAGATCACCATCCTGCGCATCAAGGCCGCACGCCTGGAGGACCCGGTCGCCCAGGAGGCGGTCCGGTCCGAGCTCCAGCTGTTGGAGCAGCGGTGGGCCGACGCGGGCCACCCCGAGCTGCCCTGGTTCGACGAGCTCCATGCCGTCAACGCGCGGCTCTGGGACGTCGAGGACCACCTGCGACGCCACGAGGCAGCCCGGGACTTCGGGCCCCACTTCATCGCCAGGGCCCGGGCTGTCTACCTGTTGAACGACACCCGGGCGGCGCTCAAGCGCGCGGTGAACGACGCGCTGGGTTCCGAACTCGTCGAGCAGAAGCAATACGTGGACTACCGTGGGGAGTAGACAGATCCGAATTCTGTCGGTCAGGTAGACTCCAGCTTCCGGGTCGGGGTCCGAGGAACCCCTCAGGAGCCCGTCTGCGCATCGAAGCCCCCGACCTCGGCCTGGAAGAGGTCCGCGACATCCCGCGGATCGAGGTGGCTCTGCATCCGCCGGACAGTCCCTTCGCCGATGCCGTGCGCGAAGCTGCCAAGCTGTGCAAGGTCGACGTGGTCAGCATCGACGCGGCCACCCCGGCCGATCTGGCCAGCCGAGTGCTGGTGGCCGACCTGACCCGGGTGATGGCCACCCGGGGCCTGGGCCCCCGTGCCATCGCCATCTCCGACAACACCAAGCTCGACTGCTTCGACGTGATCCGGCCAGACGACGTGGGTCATCGGCTCACCCGCAGCCTGTCGAACCTGGTCCACACCGCCGCGCTCGAGGCGAGCGTCAAGCAAAAGGACCAGACGGTCCGTCTGCTCAACGAGATCGGCCTGGCCCTGTCCCACATCACCGAGCGAGACGCGCTGCTCCGAGAGATCCTCACCCGCTCCATGGAGGTCCTGTCCGCGGACGGCGGCACGGTCTACATGGTCGAGCGGGGGCGGCTGGTCTTCGCGTCTGCAGCCAACGACACGGTGCGCTTCGCGACCCCACGGGTCACCCTTCCCATCGACGACAGCTCCCTGGCCGGGTTCGTGGCCAACAACAACGAGCTGCTCAACATCGAGGACGTCTACCGCCTGCCCCGCAGCGTGCCCTACCGCCCCAACCTGCGCTTCGACGAGCAGAGCGGGTACCGGACCAAGAGCATGCTCGTGGCGCCGATGGCCGATCGGGACGGCCGGGTCATCGGCGTGCTGGCCCTGGTGAACCGCAAGCCGGTGCCCAAGGTGCCGCTGGCGGACTTCGATCGGGTGCTGGCATTCACCGACCTCCAGGCGAACCTGGTGGCGAGCATCGCGTCCCAAGCGGCGGTCGCTCTGGAGAACCACCGGCTCTACGCCGACATCCGCCAGCTCTTCGACGGCTTCATCACCGCCGCCGTCAGCGTCATCGAGGCCCGGGATCCGTCGACTGCGGGGCACTCCCAGCGGGTCAGCGACCTCACGGTGGCGCTGGCCCGGGCTTGCCAGGACTGCACCGAGGGCCCCTTCAACCGGATCCGCTTCTCCAGCGAAGAGCTCGAGGAGCTGCGGTACGCGTCCCTGCTCCACGACTTCGGCAAGGTCGGGGTCAAGGAGGAGATCCTCCTCAAGGCGAACAAGCTCTTTCCCCACGAGCTGGAGAAGATCGAGTGGCGCTTCCGCATCGCCGGCATGCAGGCGATGCTCGAGTCCATGTCCCTGGAGATGGTCGAGTACCCCCTCGGCACCAAGCTCCAGCAGCTCGACGCGGACCTGCAGCTCATCCGCCGGCTCAACCAGTCCGGCTACCGCTACAGCACCCGCGAAGCCGACGCCCTCAAGCGCATCGCCGAGCGGTGGTTCCTCGAAGAGGACCAGCAGCCGGTCGTGCCCCCCCAGGTGATCAATCGGCTGTGCATCCCCGGCGGGTCGCTGGATCCCGAGGAACGGCTGGAGATCCAGCGCCACGTGGAGCACACCTACAACTTCCTCAAGGTCATTCCCTGGACCGAGAACCTGCGGCGGGTGCCCGAGATCGCCTTTGCCCACCACGAGAAGCTCGATGGCTCGGGCTACCCGCTGGGGCTGATCGACGACGAGATCCCCTTCGGGGCCAAGCTCATGACCATCTCGGACATCTTCGACGCGCTGACGGCGGGCGATCGGCCCTACAAGTCGGGCATGGGGCCCCGGCGGGCGCTGTTCATCCTGCGCGAGGAGGCCGGCCGCGGTCGGCTCGACTCCGACGCGGTGGAGCTGTTCGCGGCCAAGAAGATCTGGGCGAGCGTGATGTACTGAGCTGAGCCGCGCCGGTCAGCCCGAGCCCAGGGCCCGGGTGATCAGGTCGAGCAGGCCCTGTTCGTTGAAGGGCTTCTCCAGCACCTGGGCGCCTTGGGTCACCTGGGCCCGGAGCCGGTGGTCGTCGGCGTGGCCGGACATGAAGTGGACCCGCACGTGGGGGTGCTCGGCGGCGATGCGCTCGGCGAACTCCGGGCCGGACATGCCGGGCATGACCACGTCGGTCAGCACGACCGAGATCTCGTCGGCTCGTTGCGTCAGCAGGGCCAGGGCCTGCTCGCCGTCTGGGGCATCGAGCACGGTCAGGCCCCGACGACGCAGCAGCCGGCAAGCGGTGCGGCGGACCAGGGGGTCGTCTTCGACCACCAGCACCCCGGCCGCTGCAGTGGTCCGATCCCGCGGGCGAGCGGGCACGGGCTGCGACGACGGCGAGCGCTTGGAGCGGGGCAGACGCAGGGTGAAGGTCGTGCCGCGACCCGGCTCGCTGACCAGCCCGATCTCGCCGTCGTGTCCGTGCACGATGCCGTAGACCAGGGCCAGCCCCATGCCGCTCCCCTTCTGCGCACTCCGGGTCGTGAAGAAGGGCTCGAAGACCCGATCCGCCGTCTCGGCATCCATGCCGACGCCGTCGTCCTGGACGTCGAGTTGCACGGTTGGGCCCGCGGGCAGGCCGCCAGAGGAGGCCTGGGGTGCCGTGAACTCGGAGAGCCGAAAGGTCAGTCGGCCCCCCGTGGGCATGGCCTCGCGGGCGTTCACCGCCAGGTTCAGCAGCACTTGCTCCAGCTGGGAGCGATCCATCTCGATGGGATGAGGGGTCTGGGTGCCTTCGAGGGCGATGAAGACGTCCTCGCCCAGGGTGCGGCCCAGCAGTCGCTGCAGGTCGCGCAGGACCTGTCCCAGGCACAGGACCTCGGGACGGGCGGGCTGGCGGCGGCTGAAGGTCAGGAGCTGGCGGGTCAGGCTCCGGGTGCTCATGGCTGCTGTCTGGGCGTCCTGGAGTTCTTCCGCACTGGGGTGGTCCGGACCGAGCTCGTCCAGGACCGAGTCGACGCAACCCAGGATGACCGTGAGCATGTTGTTGAAGTCGTGGGCGATGCCACCGGCCAGCCGCCCCATGGCCGCCAGCCGATCGGCGTGGTGGAGCTGCTCCTGGGTCGCCTGGAGCTCGGCCTCGGCCAGCTTGCGGTCACGGATGTCGCGGATGATGCCCGACGTGCCCACGATGCGACCGCCCTCGTCTCGGAGAGACGACAGCAGCATGCTCACCGGGATCAGCGAGCCGTCCTTGTGCCGGCGCTCGGTGTCGACAGGTGGCAGGCGGCCGCCGCTCAGCAGGGTGGCGAACAGGCGCTGCTGCTCGGGGCTCGTGGGCCCGGTGCTCATGATGGAGATGTGCTGCCCGATCAACTCGGCGGAGGTGTAGCCGAACAGAGCCTCTGCAGCGGGATTGCAGCTGACGACGAGGCCGGCCAGATCCGTGGTGATGATGGCGTCGGTGGTGGTCTCGACCACGGCCGCCATGCGCCGGAGCGCCCGGTCCTTCTGCTGGACCTGACGGTCCAGGCCCTCGTTCAGGGCCCGCACACTGCGGACCTCGTCCCGCAGGCGGGTCAGGTTTGCCGTGCCCAGGTCGAGCCTGGGGGGAACCCGGTCGAGCTCGGGCACCAGTCCGGCGTCGCGAAGGGGCAGGAAGGGGTCCACCACCAGGCCGTGGTGGTCCTGGCCGTGCACGATCGCGTGCACCAGCCCCGCTGCGCAGTGCGGCACGGGCATCAGCCCGGGATAGCCCGGGTTGGGCCGGGTCTCTCGCACGTAGTCGTGGAAGGTCACGCCCAAGCGCTCGGCGTAGCGGGGAAAGACCTCGGCGACGAGCTCCGTCGCCACCAGGGGCGGCAGGAAGCCCAGCACGGACACCCCGCTGTCGACGCCGAGCTCTGCGGCCAGCGACACCACGAGTGAGCGGAGCGCCGCCTTGGAGGCGGACATGTCAGCGGCGTACGCGATGCCCCCCGGCGCCACCATGTTCACCACCACGCCCCTTCGGCGCTCGAGCATGCCCGGCAGCACTGCCTGGATCCCCACCAGCGAAGCTCTCAGGTTCGTGCCCAGGGTGTAGTCCCAGTCCTCGAGGGTGGTCTCGGTGACCGAACGCACCTGGAACTCGACGGCGTTGTTCAACAGGACGTCGACCGGACCCCAGGTCCGGGTGGTGGCGTGGTGGACCTGGTCCAGCACACCGGGAAGGCAGATGTTGCCTTCGACAAAGAGGGACTGGCCCCCGGCGCCACGGATCAATGCCGCCGTCTCTTGCCCCTGGGAGCGCTTGTCGACGATCGCGACCCGAGCCCCCAGGGCGGCCAGGCCTAGCGCGGCCTGGCGGCCGATGCCGCGGGCACCACCGGTGACGAGGGCGACCTGGCCGTCCAGTGCGCCGCGGTCGAGCCCCATCTGGGACAGCAGAGCCCCGACGGGGGCTGAGTGCAGCTCGAACAGCTGCCCGTCCTTGGCGTCCAGGGGGCTCATGGCGCGGGGTCAGTCATCCTGGGGCTCCTGGGGCTCCTGGGGCTCCTGGGGCCGGGGCTGCTCGTGCACTTCGGTGGCGTCCTTGGGGGTGCCGTACTTGGCGTACTCGGCGTTCATGTGGCTGCCGTGGCTCTCGGTCCAGCCCTGGGGGTCCTGGAGGAAGCGCTTGACCGACTTGAGCTTGTCGCGAAGTCCCATGGGAGCGCCTATCTCGCGCTGGGACCGCGCGCGGTTCAGTCCTCCAGTCCCGCCAGGTCCCGGGCAAGGGCCACACGGTGGGCCCAGTCCGTGTGGCGCTCCAGCACGATCCGCTGGGCTGCGGGGGAGCCAGCGCCGTGCATGCACTCGATGCGCAGAGGCACGGCGCCTGCGCCATAGGTGAACCACTCCACCAGCCGGAGCAGCTGGGCCCGGTCGCGGCCTCCGACGGCCTGTCGTAGCAGGGGGCCCAGACGCGGATGATCCAGGTCTGCCAGGGACGGCAGGGTCGCCAGGAGGCCCCCGGCCAGGTCTTCTGCCAGGCGTCCGATGGCATAGGGCAGACGGGTCACGTGGTGCTTGCAGACGTTGGCCAGCACGCGATCCACCCGCCACACCCCCGACGGATCCCGCTCGCTCTGGTGGCTCGCTGCGAGTCCGAGGCCGTGCACGGTCTCGGTCAGGTGGACCATCTCAACCAGCTTGTCCCGGACCGCCGCCTTGTCCCGGACCCCGGTCTGTTGGGTCAGGGCGGTCACGGCGCCGACGAGCACGTCCAGGTTGCCGGGCTTGCAGCCGCCGTAGCTGGCCCGGTGATACCCGCTGAAGGCGTCCAGGAACAACCCGCATGCGGCCAGGTTTCCGTCCAGGAACACGCGCTCGCTGGGCACGAAGACGTCGTCGAAGAGCACCACGACCTCCTGCCCCCCGAACCGTGCATTGCCGGCGTCGATCGTGCCCTTGCGGCCGTCCGAGGGCTGGCGGCCCAGCACCATCAGCACGCCGGGGGCGTCGACGGGCACGGCCGCGGCCAGGGCGAAGTCCTCCTCGCCCGCTCGGAGCCCCTGGCCGGGCAGCACCAGGATCTGGTGGCTGTTGGCGGCACCGGTCTGGTGGAGCTTGGCGCCGCGGAGCACCACCCCGTCGGGCCGTCGCTCGACGATGCGGGTGAAGCTGTCGGGCTGGGCGACCGGGCGCTTGCTGCGGTCGCCCTTGGGGTCGGTCATGGCGCCGCAGATCACCTCGTCTCGTCGCTGCACGCCCTCGAGCCAGGCCAGGAACCTGGCATGGGGGACCGGACCCGCGGCGTGGGTGGCGATGAACAGGGCGTTGAGGCCGTCCAGGCCGACGCAGCGCTGGAAGCAGGTGCCAGTGCGGCGGCCGAGCTCCCGCTGGAGGCGCAGCTTGTCGACCAAGTCCTGGGGGGCCCGGAACAGGTGGGTGAAGCGGTTCACCGGACCGCCGATCACGTCGGACCGCGCGGTGGCCAGGTCTCGCCACTCGGGCTCGTGGGCCAGGGTATAGGTCATGGCGACCGCGTTGATGGCGGGGCGGACCTTGGGGTGTTCGATAGGGTCGGCGACCCGCTCGCCGTCGACCCACAGGGCCAGGTCGCGGTCGCGCAGGCTCTGGAGGTACTGCTCGGGGGTGCGCATGACACGGATCTTATGTCTCCAGCGGCGGTCACACCCAGCGGCGTGCTACCTCGAAGCCTCGCTCCCGGAGGCCCAGTGACCCCCGTGCTCTCCTTGCTCCTGGCCTGCTCCGGCTCGTCCGACACGGTCGTGCGCAGCGGGACCTTGCCCTTTCCCGACGCTGGCTACGTGGTCGACGGACACCTGGCGCTGTCGCCGGACGACTTCGAGACGCCATGGGACGGCACGCCGGTCGACACGGATCGGGTGGCCTGGCGGACCGGCTTCTCCAGTGTCCAGACCACGGTGTTCCAGTTCGAGGCGGCCTTGGACGGCGCGTCGCTGCCGGGGCCCGACGAGGGTGCGACCGACGGCTCGGTGCAGCTCTGGGACCTGACCGACGGCGTGCCCTTGCCCTGCTTCGCCGAGGTCGACCTGTACCCGGACAACCCCGAGGTCCCGACGATGCTCGTGCGGCCCTTGGTCCCGATGCCGGTGGGTCATCGGGTCGCGGTGGTGGTGACGACGGCGGTACGCACTTCGGCCGGAACGGCGCTGGAGGCGGTGGACTGGTGGGCCGCGGCGGTGGCTGGCGAGCCGACCGAGGGCTTCGACGCGGACCACACCCGGGACCTTGCCGCGGAGCTGGAGGCGCTCGGGCTGAGCGACGTGGCCGTCGCGGTGGACTACCCCATCGGCGACGGCACGGCGCCGACCCGGCACCTGACCGAGACCGTGTCGATCCCTGGCTCTTGGCGCTTCGACCGCACGTGGACCGAGGGCTTGCCAGAGGGGGCCTGGCAGGCCCTCGAGGGCAGCTTCTCCACCGACGACTGGCTGGTGGACGACGGCGCATTCGACCTCGACGACCTGGGCATCCCGGCGTTGCAGGGCACGACCGACGCCGAGCTGTACGTCTACTTCCCCGAGTCGGTCCGGGACGCTGCCCCGGGCACTGTGCCGGTCTGGATCTTCGGCCACGGCATCTTCAGCCACCCCGAGAACTACCTGGGCGCCGACGACGATCCGTCCCGGGTCGCGGACCTGGCCAATCGGGCAGGGGCCATCGTGGTGGGCACCACGTGGCGGGGTCTGACCCAGGCCGACATCCTGGTGCCGGTGTTGGTGGGCAACGATTTTGGCCGCTTGCCGGAGCTGAGTGACAAGCTGGCCCAGGGGGTCGCCAACACGGTGGCGCTGGCCCGGCTGCTGGCCGAAGGCGAGCTGCTGGACGATCCGGTCTTCGAGGGCCTGCCGCGGCGAGACGGGCTGCGGTACTACGGCATCAGCCTGGGCGGCATCGAAGGCGCGGTCCTGATGGCGAGCACCGACCTCGTCCAGCACGGGGTGCTGCATGTGGGGGGTGGCGCCTTCTCGACCCTCCTCGAGCGGTCGAGTCACTGGACCACCTTCGAGCCTCTGCTCGAGGACGGGACCGCGTCGCCGGCCGCGCGGCAGGTGCTGTACTCGGCCAGCCAGCTCTACTGGGACGTGGCGGATCCGGCGGGCTGGGTCGACGACCTGGTCGGGCGCTCCCTGATCTGGCAGGAGTCCGTCGGCGACGAGCAGGTGCCCAACCTGACCACCGAGCTGATGGCGCGGGCGATGGGGGCGACCCTGTTGGAGCCGGCTGCGACGGCGCCGTTCGGGATCGAGAGCGGCGTGCCGGTGAGTGGGCCGGCGCTGGTGCAGTTCGATCCCCAGGTGGCGCTCCCGGCCCCCGGGAATCGCCCGGCCGAGGTCTCCGGCGCCCACGGGGCGCCGCGGCTCTGGGACGGCACGACGGCCCAGACCCTGCGGTTCTTGGAGGCCGACGACCCGGGGGTGATCGTGCACCTCTGTGGCGGTTCGGTCTGCGCCGCGGACAACCCGGGCGCGCTCTAAGGCGTGGAGCTCCGAGCGTTTGCCGAGCGGGTCCTGCTGGGGGCCTCGCTCCAGGACAAGCTCTTCGCGCCGGAGCTGCTGACCGATGGGGATCGGCGCAGGGGGGCCGTGCCTGCGGTGCCGGGTCGTCCGGCGACGCTTCCCCTGCGCAGCGCTGAGCGCCCGCCGTTCCCGGGGGCGGCGCAGCTGGGGGAGCCGGCGGCGGCGGTGACGGCGCTGCATGCCTTTGCGAACCACGAGCTGCTGGCCATCGAGCTGATGGCCCTGGCGCTCTTGCGCTGGCCCGAAGCGGATCCGGCGTTCCGGGCCGAGCTGGCCCTCACCCTCCAGGAGGAGCAGCAGCACCTCCAGCTCTACGTGGACCGCATAGCCGAGCTGGGGGAGTCCTTTGGGTCGCGGGCCCTGTCGGCCTTTTTCTGGGACACCCTGGCGCCGGTGGACACGCCGGCGGGGTTCTGTGCGGCCATGGGGCTGACCCTGGAGCAGGCCAACCTGGACTTTGCCGGACACTTCGCCGTGGCGTTCGACGCTGCGGGAGACGCGGCGTCGGGGCGGATTCTTCGGCGGGTGCTCGCCGACGAGATCCGCCACGTCGCCCGGGGCTTGACCTGGTTCGACCGGTTCCGGGGCGAGGGGGATCGCTTCGACGCATACGTGGCTGCGCTGCCGGCGCCGCTCACGCCCCGTCGGGCGCGGGGGCCCGGGTTCGCGGTGGCGCCGCGGCAACAGGCGGGGCTGAGCGATGACTTCATCCAGCGGGTGCGGGCCTTTGGCGCCAGTCGCGGGCGGGCGGCCGACGTGCACTGGCTGAACCCGCCGGCGGAAGCGGGAGAGGGCGCCCGGGCGCTGGCCTGGATGCGGGACCTGGAGCCGACGGCGGTGTTGCGGGCGTCGCCGGATGACGTGGTGCTGGTGTCGCGTCGGCCCGGGCCGCGCTGGCTCGAGCAGGTGTCTGCGGCGGGCTTCGCTGTGCCGGCTCTGCGGGTGATCGGGGACGGACCGGACGGTGGGCCGGTGCGGGCCGTGCGGCCCTGGGCAGCGACGGCCCAGGCGGCCCGGGTGATGGCCCCCTGGGGTCCGATCACGATCGGCCAGGTGCCGAACAAGGTGGCGGACGGGGAGCTGCTGCGACAGGTGCTCAGCGAGCTGGGGCCGGCCGAGCGGCTGATCGAGCGGGCCGCCCTGCCGGTCGGGGCCACGTCGCTGTCGGCGGTCGAGGCTGCGGTCGGCCGGTTTCGAGACGCCGGGTTCCCGCGGGTCGTGCTCAAGCGTCCGGTGGGCACGTCGGGACGGGGGCAGCTGCGGCTCTTCGAGGCCCAGCTGGAACCCGGGCAGCGCCGGTGGCTCGAGCGGGCGCTGGTCGACGGGCCCCTGCGCATCGAGCCCTGGCTGGACCGGGTGATGGATCTGAGCTTCCAGCTGGACGCTGGGGGGCTCGTGGGGGTCGTGCGCTTCGAGACCGATGGCACGGGACGGTTCCTGGGGGCGGCCCTGGAGCCGCCCAACGCCGGGCTGTCCGTGGCACTGGCCAGGGCCTGGACAGCGGACGGCCGGGACCCCAGGTGGGTGGCGGCGGTCGGTCGTCGGCTGGCAGCGGTGCTCTCGCCGGCGAGGGCTGTCGGCGTCGACGGGTTCTTCTACCGGTCCGCAGACGGTCTGCGGCTGCAGCCGCTGGTCGAGGTCAATCCCAGGGTGACCTTTGGCCGACTGGCTCTGGACCTCCGGCGGCGTGTGGCGCCGGGGTGTGTCGGGTGCTGGTCGCTGGTCGGTCCGGCCGCGCTGCGACGGTCGGGGGCGTCTTCGCTGAGAGAGCTGGCGGCCCAGCTGTGCCAGGCGCTGCCGACGGTCCTGAGGGACGGGCGGCTGGTGAGCTGTGCCCTGCCGACGGCGGATCCGGCGCAGGTCGAGCTGGTGTTGCCGCTGTTGCTGGTCGCACCGACGACCCGGGGGCTGCAAGAGGCCCTTGCCCTGGCCGGGCTGGCCCGACGTGAAGGTCCGACGGGCTGATCGCTGCACTCAGAGGCCCCGAGTGAGGGTGCGGTCGCACTCAGAGGCCCCGAGTGAGGGGTCTTCGGCGCTGCGAGGCGCTCTCGGGCTCGCAGTCCCGGCATTCGGGGCCTCTGAGTGCACAGGCGGTGCCCCGTCCACCCCAGGCCCCCTCACTCAGCCCCTCTGAGTGCGGCCGTGCCCTCATTCAGCCCGTCTGAGTGTGTGGTGGCGGTTCCGCCGCTCAGATCCCGGTCCCGTAGAACAGGTACGCCGAGCCGGTGTTGCTGGTGCCTTCGTCCCCGTATGGCGCACCGACGATCACGTCGCCCACGCCGTCGCCGTCCACGTCGCCGCCCGCGTCGACCGCCCAGCCCAGGTAGTCGCTGCTGCCGCTGCCGCGGAGCTCCGCGTCGGCGGCCGAGAGGTCCACCAGACCCGAGACGGGCCCGTAGACGATGTAGGCGGCCCCGGCGCTGGAGCTGACCCCGTACGCGCCGATCAGCACGTCGTCGATGCCGTCGTTGTCGATGTCGCCGACCGCCACGTCGGTGCCCGCATAGGTGCTGGAGCGCTCCCCGACGATCTGGGTCGGCGCCGAGCCCAGGTCCACGGTGCCGCTGGGCACGGACTCGTAGATGTAGATCATCCCGGAGTTCGAGCCGCCTTCGTCACTGTAGATCGCGCCGATCACCAGGTCCCGCTGGCCGTCGTCGTTGGTGTCTCCCGACGCCAGGGACCAGCCCACGTTGTCGCTGTCGTACTCGCCGATGAACTTGGCGTCGGCGCTGGAGAGGTCGAGCTGGCTGGGGCTCGAGGAGTCGCCGAAGACCACATAGGCCGCGCCCGCGCTGCTGCCGCCCTCGTCCTCGTTGTGGGCGCCGATGAACAGGTCGGCGAAGCCGTCGTCGTCGATGTCGCCGGCGTGGCCCAGGCTGTAGCCGACATAGTCGGAGTCGTCTTCGCCGACGTACTGAGTGTCGGCGTTGTAGCCGTATTGGTCGTAGCTGCTGGGCGGACCGTAGAAGAGGTAGGCGGCCCCGGCATTGCTGCCCCCGTCGTCGTTGCCATAGGCGCCGAAGAACACGTCGCCGTAGCCGTCGGCGTCCACATCGCCAGGCAGCACCACGTCGTGGCCGGCGTAGTTGCTCGACGTCTCCCCGTAGTACTCGGCGTCGCTGTCGTAGAGGTAGGTCGCGCTGGTCGGCAGAGGCCCGTAGAGCAGGTAGACGCTGCCGGCGTCCGACGTGTAGTCGTCGCTGTAGATGGCGCTGACCAGCACGTCGTCCACGCCGTCGCCGTTGACGTCGTCGCCCCCATCCATCGCCCAGCCCGCGTAGTCGGAGCTGCTCTCGGCGTAGAGCTGGACCTCGTCGTTGATGTTGGTGACGCTGTTGTGGCCGGTGCCGCCGTAGATCACGTAGGCGCTGCCGGCGTGTGAGCCCACGTCCTCGTTGCAGAACGCGCCGACCATCATGTCGTCGTAGCCGTCGCTGTCGACGTCGCCGATGAAGGACAGGTTGTAGCCGAGGTAGTTGCTTCCTGCCTCGCCGTACCACTCCGCGTCGGCCTTGCTGACCGCGATGCTCCCGGCGATCTGACAGCCACCGGCGGTGCCGTCGCAGTCGTTGTCGATCCCGTCGTTGCAGGTCTCGGTCTCGCCCGGGTTGGCCAGGATCTCGCCGTCGTCGCAGTCGGTGGCGTCGGCGACGAACGCCGTGGGGGCGTCGCAGTGCTCCTCGGAGACCGCGGCGTCGCCGTAGCCGTCGCCGTCGTCGTCGGCGTACCAGGTCACCACGTCGATGGCGTCGTCCTCGTCCACGTCGCCGTCGCAGTCGTTGTCCGCCGCGTCGCACTGCTCCAGCGCCGAAGGCGAGATGGTCGGGTCGCTGTCGTCGCAGTCGCTGCTGTCGGTCCCGTAGTCGCTCGGGGCCTCGCACTGGATCGCGCTGGTGTCCGGGTCGCCGTAGCCGTCGCCGTCGTCGTCCAGGTACCAGGTCGGCGCGTCGGAGGCGCCGGACTCGTCGGCGTCGGTGTCGCAGTCGTTGTCGATGCCGTCGCAGACCTCGGTGTTGCCGGGCCAGGCGTCGGCCTCGAGGTCGTCGCAGTCGTCGTCGTTGTCTACGTAGCCGGTGGGCTGATCGCAGTCGCTGGTGGTCAGGATCAGGTTGCCGTAGCCGTCGCCGTCCAGGTCGATCCACCAGGTGTCGCCGTCAGTCGCGTCCTCGTCCACGTCGCCGTCGCAGTCCTGGTCCGTGTCGTCACAGGTCTCATCGGCGCTGGGGTAGGTGTCGGTGGCCCCGTCGTCGCAGTCGTCGTCGTTGTCCACGTGGCCGCTGGGCAGGGAGCACGCCTCGCTGGTGTTCGAAGGGTCGCCGTAGCCGTCCCCGTCGTCGTCGGCGTAGTAGGTGTCCAGGTCGAACTCGGCGTCCTCGTCGACCGTGCTGTCGCAGTCGTCGTCGACTTCGTTGCAGGCCTCGGTCGCGCCCGGGTGCACGTCCTGGTCGGTGTCGTCGCAGTCGCTGGTGTCGGCGACGTAGCCGGTGGGCGCATCGCAGGCGTCCAGGGTGAAGCTCGTCGCCCCGTAGCCGTCGCCGTCGTAGTCGATGTACCAGGTGGTCGCGCCCACCGGGCTGCCTTCGTCGGCGGTGCCGTCGCAGTCGTTGTCCTCGTCGTCACAGACCTCGGTGCCGCCGGGGTGGATGGCGATGTCCTGGTCGTCGCAGTCCTCGCTGTTGTCCACGTGGCCGCTGGGCTGGGTGCAGGCGCTGTCCGTGTAGTAGGGCGTGCCAAAGCCGTCGCCGTCTCCGTCGGCGTACCAGGTGACCTCGTCACCTTCGACGTCCTCGTCGACGTAGGCATCGCAGTCCTGGTCGGCGCCGTCGCAGTCCTCGGGCGCAGCGGGGTAGACCGCAGGGTCCAGGTCGTCGCAGTCCTCGTCGTTGTCCGCGTAGCCGTCGGGCAGCTCGCAGGCTTCCAGCGTCGTGGCGGGCGTGCCATAGCCGTCTCGATCGGCGTCCAGGAACCACGTGATCACATCGTAGGGGTCGTCGTCCACGACCGTGTCGCAGTCGTTGTCCTGGCCGTCGCACACCTCCACATTGCCGGGGAAGTTCGCCGGGTCCTCGTCGTCGCAGTCCCGGTCGCTCAGCACGCCGTCCTGGTCGAGATCCACGGGCTCGGGCTCGGTGTCGGTCGTGCCGCCGGTGTCGTCGGTCGTGGTGGTCGTCCCCGGTGTGCCGGTGTCGGCCGAGGTCGTGGTGTCGTCGCCGCAGCCGATGAGCAGCGCGGCAGCCAGGAGGAGGGTGCGCACAGGGCACCTCGCTGGAGTGCAGGAAGGAACCCGGATCCTACCCGCTGAACCGGTCGGCGGCGACGCAACGGGCCGGGCTTCCAGCTGGATCAGTTGGCTCCGGGAGCGAGGACCCGGCCCAGGGCGGGCGCAGGAGCAGGCCGCCACAGGGCGACGGGGAGGGCGACCGCCAGCCCGCACAGAGCGGCGACTCCGGGGTTGGGGGTCCAGCCGCCCAGGGCCAGGCCGAAGTGCACGACCAGAGCGAGCAGGGCAGAGAGTGCGGCCCGGCGGGCGGAGAGCGGACCGTCCAGGAACAGGCCGGCCACCAGCGGCGGCACGCTCGCAGCCACCAGGCCGTAGACCCCCAGCTGGCCCAGGATCAGCACCAACTCTGGCGGCGACAGCGCCGCGGCCAGGGTGACCGCGGCCAGGCCCACCAGCACCCACCGATTCGCCCCCACGCTGCCTCGGAAAAGGTCGTTGCCGACGCTCGCGCTGACCGCGACCAGCAGGCCGTCGAGAGTGCTCATGGACGCGGCGAGCACGGCCACCGAGACCATGGCCGCGAGCCAGGGCCAGGGCAGGGCCACCTGGAGCCACTGGGCCATGACCTGGTCCTGGGGCAGCCCCGCTGCCAGATCGAGCCGGGCGTAGGCCCCGGCGAAGAGCACCAGTGAGAAGACCAGGAAGCACCCCATGCCCACAGCGATGGTCACGCCCAGGTCCCGGCGGCCGTCGACGTAGAGGGCCTTGGTCATCAGGTGGGGCTGGGTGGTCAGGGCGACGCCGATGCCGAAGGGCACGAGCCAGACCTCCCAGACCGACGAGAAGAGGGGACTGTCCGGGGCCGTCCAGCCCGAGCTCAGCAGAGTCTCCACGACCGCGCCGCTGACCCAGTGTTGCCAGCCGGTGCCGAGCACCACCAGGGCCATGATCAGCATCACGACGCCCTGGGCGCTGTTGGTGAAGGCGTGGGCCCAGGTGCCGCCAAAGGCCGTGTAGCCGAAGACGAAGACCACGATGAATGTCGCCGCCCCCGGGTAGGGCACCCCCAGTGCCTGCTCCATCACGTAGGCGCAGCCCACGGTCACCAGCACCAGATAGGCCAGCTGGAGTGCGTTGAGCCCGGCGAAGAGCCGGCGCAGTGCCGGGCTCTCGTAGCGGGCCCCCAGCCAGTGGGGCACGGTCAGGATCCCGGATCCCTGCGCCTGGAAGCGCGGTGCGAGGCCCCACAGACCGACCCCCAGGCCGGCCGCCAGAGGAAGCGAGAATCCGATCAGCGCCGGCAAGCCCTCGGCGTAGACGAAGCCGGGCATGATCACGAACATCGCGCTGGACGCCAGGCACGCGCCCAGGGTCAGGCCGGCCATGACCGGGTGCATGCGGCCGCTGCCGATGGCGAAGCCGTCGGCGCCGCTCGAGCGCTGGCCGCCGCGCCACGCGAGCAGCGCCGTGGCTGTGACGTACAGGCCGAACAAGGTCCAGGTGAGCACAGCGCCTCCGGGGTGAGGCACGAACCCTATGGGTCATGTTGCGTTGCGTCAAGGATGTTTATTGCGTCGCAATATCCTCTTCATCGGGCGGCCACAGCTCCGGCAGCGGCCAGGCCTGGAAGATCACCGCCGTGCCTTCGGCCCGCACCCGCCAGAGCTCCTGGCCGTCGGCATCGACCTCCTGGATCACCAGGTCGGAGCCGTAGTCCACCAGCACGTTGCCCTGGTCCCCGCGCAGGGTCGCGCTGCCCCCGATCTGGGCGAAGGCTTCGGGGTCTGTGCGGCTCCAGGCCGGGCGGAGGAGCTGGCCCTCGGTGTCGACCGTGTAGCGCACGGCCGTCGTCTCCTCGGCCTCCCAGTCCGACGACAGCAGGACCAGGTCTCCGTCCGGGGTCCAGTGGGCGCCGTGGGGGTGTTCGAAGGGCTCGCCGTCCACCGGCCAGCTGTCGGCCAGCTCGCTGCCGTAGGTCCGGACCAGGCCGCTCCCGTCCAGCGCCAGCTCGAACAGGGTGTGGGTGTCCCCCGAGCCCATCAGCACCGTCTGCCCGTCCGGGTGCAGGGCCAGGGAGTTGGCGTGGAGCCAGTCCTGGCCTTCGGCGTACCAGCCGGTGGTGCCCTCGGCCCGCTCGGGGGGCTCCAGATCGTCCCAGCTCGACCACAGCTCGGTCTGGGTGTCGTCGGGGTGCACCCGGAGCACGCGATCGCCCCAGATCGGGAATTCCTCTTCCAGATCATCCGGCACGGCCTCGATCACCAGCACCGAGCCGTCGTCGAGGGGCAGCAGGTCGTGGTGCACCCACGGGACCTCGACCAGCCGCCTGACCGCGCCGAACCAGTCCCGCTCGACCAGCAGGCCCCAGTCCCGGGCGACCCGCTCGTGGTTCAGCACCAGCCAGAACACCGTCAGGTCCGGCATCAGGCGGGCGTTGAACACGTCCCGGTCCTGCTCGACCTCGTTCATCCACAGGTACACGTAGCGACCGTCCCGATCGAGCACGAAGACGCCGGCTTGTTCCTGGGAAAAGCTGCCCTGGATGAAGCCCCCGTCGTCGTCGCCGGTCCAGGGGACCTCGACCGTGAACTGCGGGACCCCTTCGGGCAGCGGCGCGGTGGTGGTCTCGCCGGTCAGCGGGATCTGGGTCACGCCGTTGACGGTCATCGCCACCTCGACCTCGACGTGGGCATCGGCGTGTAGGCCTCGCAGGACGGCGCTCTGGCGACCCCCGGGACTGCAGCGCCGGGTCGGGGTGCTCTGCCACGCCCCGTCCGTTTCGCGAAAGGCCACCGCGCAGCGCCCCTCGGCCGCGGACAACCAGCTCGCTCGGACCCCCATCGGCACGTCCTCGGACAGCACCAGGCTCAGGTCCGCCAGGCAGTCGTCGGTGCACGGCTCGGCGGTGTCGTCGCCTCCCCAGCCGGTGCAGGAGAGCAGCGCCAGGGACAGGTGCAGCACGAGGCGGAGCATAGCCCCGGGCTAAGGTCGGCCGTGGCCTGGACCCGGCGAGAGCGACAGCGGCGGCGGCGGGGGGTCCGCCAGCTGGCCGCTGTCGGCGTGGTCTTGGCTGTGGTCGGCGTGATCGGTGGCTTCGAGCTGCAGGCGCGCCAGGCCGAAGGGCAGGGCTTCGAGCTGCCGGGACCGGGCGAAGAGGACCTGAAGGTGCTGCTGCGCACCCAGGACGAGCTGAACGCCCACGGGTACCGCGACGTGGAGCGGCAGCTCGCCCCTCGTCCCGGCGTGCCCCGGGTGGCCGTGCTGGGCGACTCGGTGGCCTTTGGCCAGAGCGTCGCCAGCCACCAGGCCTTTCCGCGGGTGACCGATAGTCTCCTGGAAGGGATCGAGGTCCTGAACCTGGGCCAGACCGGGTTCGACATCCAGCAGGTCACCGCGCTGGCGCGACACCGCCTGCCGGCCTGGCGGCCGGACCTGGTGGTCTACGCCTTCCACACCAACGACCGGGTGGAGACCCGGCTGGTGCGGGTGGGGGACCGGGCACGACCGCTGCACGTGGCCACGGGGCTGTCACCTCCGCTGCGCTGGCTCCGGAGTCGCTCAGCGATGGTGCGGCTCTACCTGGGGGCTCGGGCTGCTCGGCAGCTGGCCCGGGACGGCGTGCCCGGCGAGGCCGAACAGGCCCGCTTCTTCCAGACCTGGGCGCCGCGGCTGGTCGAGGCGGTGGGGCCGGACCGCCTGCTGGTGTTCACCGTGCCCCACCACCGGCTCGCGGCGGCGGACTGCGGGGCCTGGTCGGGGGATCCGGCCCAGTGCTCAGCCGACGAAGCCGCCCTGGCCCAAGCCACCGCGCTCTTCGAAGGCCTGGGCGTGCCGGTCCTGGCCGGTCGACCGGCCCTGGCCGAGCTCGGGCCCGACGCGCTCGTCATCCACGCGGATCCGCACCACCCCAGCGTGTCGGGCCACGCCAGGCTGGCCCGGGTGCTGGCCCAGGCCCTGGCCCAGCGGCTCAGTCCTCTGGACCGCTCAGACTGAAGTCCACGTTGTCCCCGAACAGGTAGCTGGACTCGGTGGTGGCCACGTCGTCGGGGGCGTTGTCCTGGTCGCCTTCGCACCAGTCCGACGAGAACACCGTCAACGCCCCCGGCGGGTCGTCGACCGAAGCCGCCACCAGCCAAGCGCCGCCACCGTTGGTCGCCCGGTTCTCACACACCCGGCCCTGGGAGATCGTGACCTCTCCGCCGTCGTCGATGTACAGCCCGCCGCCCAGATCGGCGTCGTTGCCGGCCAGGGTCGGGTCGTCCAAGGAGACCTCGCCGCCGAGCACCCGGATGCCGCCTCCGACCTCGGCCCGGTTGTCCGACAGGGCCAGCTCCGTCGCCACCAGGGTGCCGCCGGTGATCACCACGCCGCTGTCGGTGCCGTCCCGGGCCAGCACGCCCTCCATCCTGACGTAGGGGGGGTCCAGGTCGTCCTCGTGCTCGATCCAGACGCCCCCGCCGCGCCCATCGGCCCCGGTGCCGGCCCGCTCGAAGCCGATGTTCTCCAGGGCCACCGCGGCGTCCTGGATGGTCAGGATGGGGCCGTCGCCGTTGCCGTCCAGCCAGACCTCTGCGCCATCGGGATCGGCGACCAGGGACAGGTCCTTGTCCACGGTGAAGGTGCCTTCGAAGGTGCCGCCGCAGACCACCAGGATCGCGCCGTCGTCGGCCTGGTCGATGGCGTCCTGGAGGGGGTTGCCACTGGACGTGGCCCGGGCGTCACAGGTGCCGCAGCCCATCGCCCACGCCAACAGGAGCACTCAGCCCTCGTCGTCGAAGTAGGTCCCGGCCAGCTCGGGCTGGGCCCGGGTGATGAACTCCAGGGTCGCCACCTTGGACAGCACCACCTGGGAGCCCACGCGGATCGCCGCGCTCTCGCCCTTGGCCACCACGGTGCCGTCGACCACCGTGCGGCCTCGGCTGACCGAGCGCACGCTCATGCCGTCGTTCCCGCGCATCAGCTCCACGTGCCACCGGCTGATGTGGCGGCAGCGCTCGGGGTCCGGCAGGCGCAGCACGATGTCGTTGGCCGGGCGGCCCTCGAAGGTGTCCAGCCGGCCCACGGTGATCACGCCCTTCTGGGGCAGGGCAAAGGCCTCGCCGGTCTCCTTGAGCACCACGCTGGTGGGGAAGGAGCCCGGGTCCCGCCACGGCAGGATCATGACCTGGACCGGCTCGGGGATGCCCTTGAGTCGGACCTCGGGCAGGTGGGAGCACTTGAGGCGCAACAGCGTCGGCAGCTGCCAGAAGGCGTCCTTGGTCAGGCGGATCTCACCGCCCAGGGTGGTGCCGCACACCCGCGCGGCCTTGTGCACGGCGTCGCCGGTGACCGTGCTGCCGTCGGTCAGCACGCTGCCCCAGTGCACGGCCGAGCGGACCTGGATGCGCTGGTGCACGGGGCGGTTGGCGTTGTCGTCGTGCAGCTTCTGCTGCAGGGAGATCAGGGAGACCGCGGCGCTGTGCACGGTGTCGAACACCGTGAAGGCGCCGTCGCCGGCGGTGTCCACGATGCGGCCCCCGGTGGGCCCGATCGCGTCGCGCAGGGCGCCCAGGTGTCGCTGGAGCAGGGCCCGGCCGTGGGCATTGCCGTGCTTCACGAAGGCGTCGGTGGAGTCGACCACGTCGGTGAAGACCAGGGCCTGGTCCCGCTGGAACTTGTTGGCGAGCACCTTGCCCACCTCTTCCTGGAGCTTGATGAGCTCGGGCAGGGAGAGGATGTTCAGGTCGAGGGGCATGTGGGGGTTGGCCTATCCGGAGTGGGGGGTGGGGGCACTGGGTGGCGGCCCGAAGGGCCGGGGTGTCAACCGGCGACACCTTGAATGTCGGACCTTGGACGGCCCGTGGTCCGGCCCCGGCCCAAGTGATTGGAATCGCTGAGGGCCATGGCTGGTCCGCCGATTGCTGGAGTTGGGCTGGCCGCCAGCTTGTGGCGGTCTTCCAACCCGTACCAAGTGAGCTGTCATGCGTCAGGACGCCATCGTTCGTCTCTCTCTCCTTCTCCTTCTTCCAGGAGGTGCGGTCGGTCTTACGGCCTGTGGGGGGGACCAGTGGTTTGAGGACGAAGACACCGCCGCGAACTGGGGTGAGGATGGAGGCGGAAGTGGGCCCGCGGACCAAGTCTCGGCCAAGCTCGATTGGCAGGAAGGCACCGAGACCGACGCCCACCTTTCACCGGACACCTGGTACGTCGAGTCATGGATGGACGGGGCCGTGGCGGCTCCGGGGTCCAACTGCAAGGGTGTTCCCGACGAGGCGGCGATGTGGGACGTGCGAACGACGACGGATCACGTCACGGACTGGGTCCTGCTCGAGAACCTGATCGTCCGGGGCGACTACGCCGCGGGCGCGACGATCGCCGGCGAGAAGGTGTTCGGACAGGGTCCGGGGGTAATGCGAGCCCTAGTGCAGTCCGAGTGCTGGCTGGAGCAAGGGTTCACCGACGGCGCGACGGGCTCGGTCTCTGAGCCCAAGGGCTGCTGGGGCGAGGCCTGGGGCACCGAGCCGCCACCCCTGGTTCACCACGACTTTCAGCAGATCGACGTGACGGGCACCGTGACCGGGTACGAGGCCCGTTGGGATACCGAGACCAAGTACTTCCAGCCGCGCTCGCTGTATGCCCGCGCCTACACCGGCTTCTACTTCGAGGTCGACGACGAGGGAAACCTGGTCAACAACTGGCCGTCGATGGCTAGCGAGGGGGACCCTTGTGCCGAGAATTACGCGACCACCTGGGACGTGAGCTCGGGCGCGTGGACGTACAGCTTCGACGCCTCGACCTCGGTTGGAGCCGGCGGCGGCAAGACGGCCTCTGGCCGTGCCACGTTCGGGGTCTCGGCGTCCTATGACCCTCAGGGTGTCACCGTTGACCAGGGCGCCGCGGAGCACTTCATCCAGTTCAACATGCAGCGTGTCGAGGACCTGACAGAGGCGCCCGCGGGCATGGGCACTGGAGACGGCCGGTCCTACTACAGCTACGGCTCTGCCGGCGTGCGTGACAGCGCTGGCGGTCTGACGTGCGTGCCCGGCTTGGGCCAGGACTACCTGCTGGTTCCGATCAAGGAGATCAGCAAGGGCGTGCACGAAGCTGCGCTGGTGGCCCGGACAGGCTCCTCCAGCCAGATCGCCGGAGAGTCGTCTCTGCACGCCCTCGAGATCGTCCAGCAGGGGGCCGTGGACAAGCTCACATTCCAGAGCGGGTCCTTCACCTGGGGCATGTTCCCTGACCACATGACGACGCTGGACATGGCGGAGCTGGGGCTCGATGGTGACTTCGTGCCGCTGGCTTCTGGCCGGTGGCTCGTAGAGACCGAGGACCCGATGGAGCCGGCGGTCGTGCGTCTGGACTCCGGCTGCATGGACGTGGCCATGTCCCCGGCGAACTGGGGCGACGCCTTCAAGGCGACCGTCGACTATGCTCCCTGGGGCGTCTCGGCCGAGGTGGTGATGTGGCTTCCCGACCCGCCTGACGCGTTCGAAGGCAGCCTGATCGAGCGCTTCGTGCACGTCATGCTGCCCGGGTCGAGCCTCGTGGCAGTCCTGCCGGTCCAGGACAGCGAGCGCGGTCTCTGGTTCAGTGGCGGATTCCAGGACTACATCATCTCCGGCTACCTCTCGCGGCAGGGAGACCAGGTCGAGATCCGTGAGCTCGACGTCCGCTCCAAGCGCGCGGAGCCTCAGGGCTTCGTCGACATCTGGAAGGAGATCGCAGAGGTCGCCGGCCTCGATCGACTCACCTTCGACAAGGTCACCCAGTGATCTTCCTGCTCCTCGCCTGTACTCCCCAGATCCCGACCTCGTGCACCGACACGCCCTTCATGGAGTTCCAGTGGGCCCCAGAGACGTGTCAGCGCGAACTCCAGCAGCTGGTGGGCATCAAGAGCGAGGTGCTGCCTCAGGTGGCGACGTCCCTGTGGGCGCTCGCCACCGCCGAGCTCCCTCAGCCTCGGCCCGGTCCCTACCATCATCCGGAGCTGGTGGCGTACCTGGACAGTCTGGATCCGGACATCAACCAGGCCTTGTTCGAGCTGGTTGTCGAGAACGTGAAGCGGGTGGGCAAGAGCAACCGTGGACATCCCTGGGAGGCGCGAGAGGTCGTCTTCTGGCACAACCCCATGAACCGAAAGGCAATCCCATGGACGCTTGCCCACGAGGCCTTCCACGCCGCGGGCGCGCCGAACCACTCTGTGAAGTGTGGCCCCAGTCTCTGCGACCCCGACCAGACTGGGGCCTACGGCATGAGCATTCTGGTCGCAGACCTGTTCTCGCACAAGGAGAGGTCCTCGTTCGCTTCGATGGCCGACGCCCACCGAGGCCAGGCCCTGAAGTTCATCCACCCGCCCCCGACCCCAACGCCATGACCGCCACCGCGGTGGGGCGCCACAGCCGGGCCTCGATCGGCGTCGCGGCTGCCCTCATGCTTAACAAAAGGTTCCTGACCCCGGCTCCCGCGGGCTCCTCCTTCGGCACCTTGGACCTGTGGTCTACTTTCGACGTGAGGCGGTGGTAGGCATGTCTGTCGGAAGATTCGTCAAGCGCGAGAGAATTGTCCCCATCGGACTGCCTGCCGTCGTGGTGGTCACTGCCCTGCTGGTGGGTCGAGCCTACGGCACACTTCCGGATGGGCCGCTGGTTGTCTTCCTGGTGGCCGGGGTTGCGCTCGCTGCCGGACTGACCATCACCGGCGCTGTGGATCGTTTGCGTCCGTAGGCCCCGAGGCTTCGTGGGCATCTGGAAGGAGGTCGCAGAAGTCGCCGGCCTCGATCGACTCACCTTCGACAAGGTCACCCAGTGATCTTCCTGCTCCTCGCCTGTACTCCCCAGATCCCGACCTCGTGCAACGACACGCCCTTCATGGAGTTCCAGTGGGCCCCAGAGACGTGTCAGCGCGAACTCCAGCAGCTGGTGGGCATCAAGAGCGAGGTGCTGCCTCAGGTGGCGACGTCCCCGTGGGCGCTCGCCACCGCTGAGCTCCCTCAGCCTCGGCCCGGTCCCTACCATCATCCGGAGCTGGTGGCGTACCTGGACGGTCTGGATCCGGGCATCAACCAGGCCTTGTTCGAGCTGGTTGTCGAGAACGTGAAGCGGGTGGGCAAGAGCAACCGTGGACATCCCTGGGAAGGGGAACAGGTGGTCTTCTGGCACAACGCCGCGAATGAGAAGGCGATGCCTTGGCACCTGGCGCACGAGGCCTTCCACGCTGCCGGCGCACCCAGGCACCGGGCGCCCACCGACCTCTGAGTCGGCCTGGACTCACACCAGACCCCGCACCCCCAGCCCCTCCACAAACCCCACCACCCGCGCCGCCACATCCGCCGG
>Ga0209992_10000702_pt1 | contig 41614 bp, 44 predicted proteins | sample 2SBtaG_2_FD_182564 | JGI IMG/M metagenome (GOLD analysis project Ga0209992, IMG submission 182564) | Deep subsurface microbial communities from Kolumbo volcano to uncover new lineages of life (NeLLi) - 2SBTROV12_ACTIVE470 metaG (SPAdes)... | ecosystem: Environmental > Aquatic > Marine >...
TGAACTGCAACTTCGAGCATCTTTAGAGTCGCTGTAATCCCAGCTGGTTAGTCCTGGATTCTTGCCATCTGCCCCACATATGCCCCACAGGAGGCGGGATGGCGAGCGTCGGCAAGGTCGGGAAGAAGTGGCGGGTCCGGTGGCGTGAGCTGCGGGTCGTGGTGGACGGCACGGGCGCGGAGCAGCGGTCGTGGGCGTGGCGGGAGCGACGCTGCCCGGACAAGGCGACGGCGGACAAGCTGGCGCGGGAGATCGAGCAGGCGGCGGCGCTCGGCGAGCAGGGACCAGCGCGAGCAGCCGGTCGTGACGCTGGGACGGATCGCGCTGGACTACGTGGCGGCGGCGACCCGCGACTCGGCGACCCCCAAGGCGACCGAGGAGTTTCGGGCGACGATGCTCGGAGCGCTGCTGCGGTGGGCCGGGGAGGAGACGCCCGTCGTGGAGCTGAGCGTGGGCTTCCTGCGGGAGTATGGGGACAGCCTGCCTGGCGAGGGGCGCAAGGCGGTGACGCGGCACCGGAAGGTCCGGGAGGCGGAGCTGCTGTGGGCGTGGGCGCACGACGACCCCGATCGGTATCCGGGGGTGCCTGTGCCGCGGAGGATCACGGACCGGCGGCGGCCCTCCTCGGTGCGGCAGCCCGCGCCGGTGGTTGCGTTGGCGCGGCCGACGTGGGGGGACCTGGATGCGGTGATCTCGAGGCTCCGCGGCGACCGGGCGCAGTGGCACGCGCGGCTGGCGACGGTGCTGCGATACACGGGCCTGCGGGCGGGGCAGGGACTGAGCCTGCGGTGGGAAGACGTGAGCCTGGAACGCGGCGTGCTGTGGGTCCGGGCCGGGGTGCCGGGCGCGAAGCGCGGTGCGGGCAGGGCAGTGCCGCTCCATCAGGCGCTGATCGCGGAACTGGCCCGGTGGGGGCGTCGAGAGGGGCTGCTGTTCCCGGGGCCGGAGGGGCGTCCGATGCCGACCGCCCGACCGAACCTGCCGTTCCGCAGGGCCTGGGAGCGGTCGGAGGTCGATCCGAGGAAGTGGGCGAGCGCGCCGGATCCCGAGGTGCCGGGTGCGCGGGCGCACGCGCGGCCGACCCACGCGTTCCGGGCGGGGGTGATGGGCGGCCTGCTCGCGGCGGGGGTGCCGCTCGAGCGGGTGGAGTACCTGATCGGCCACGCACGCGGGTCGACGATCGCCGCGTACATCCCCGAGGGGGACCCGGAGTCGGTGCCGATGTGGGAGGTGCTGGTCGGGGACGTGGCGAAGATCCCCGTGATCGGAGAGGTCGAGGATGGCGATGCCGTCGCACTGCCGGTCCGGTCTGCGGCGGAAGAGGTGGCTCCCGCCGTCGCGCCCCCGGCCTCCCGGAAGCGTGTCGCGCGAGGGCAGAGCCTGTATGCGCGGGCGGCGGGGTTGGTGACTAGGACAGACGGACAGGACTAGCCACCTCGGTCGATCGCCGCGACCTCGGCCTTGGCGCGGGAGTAGAGGCTGCCGGTCGTCGGGCTGGAGCGCGTGGTGGTGGTCCGTCGTCGGGCCGAGCGACGGGCTCTCTTGGGCTTCGTCTCTGCGCGTTTCTCTCGGAGCGCCGCTGCCCACTCACCCACGCGGTCGAGGTCCCAGCGCTCGCGCCGGTCCCGATCTGGACCGGGTCGCCGGGCAGGGTCCAGCCTTCGCGACGTTGTTCCCGGCGCATCCGGTCGATGGTGTCGCGGGAGACGCCGAGGACGGCGGCGGCTTCCTCCACCGAGCCCCAGCGTCGCGGGGCTGCTGTGGGGTCCGGCTGGGCGGCTGAGGATGGGACTCGCTCGTCGAGGCTCGAACAGACGCGGTGGGCGACTCCATGGGCGAGACGATCAGCGAAGCGGTCCAGGCCCCGCGCGATGGGGTTCGGGTCGAGGATCTTGGTCAGGTCTGCGAGTTGCTCGCGGAGCGCCCGGACTTCCGTGGTCAACGCGAGGACGGCGGCGGAGTCGCCGCGCTGGGCGCTGGCGTTGCTGAAGCCGTTGCCAGGGTCAGTCGCTCCATGCGGGTGGTTCGCTGCACCGCCGACCCACGGGTCCTCGGAGCGCGGGGTGCGCTCGTCGGGGGGCAGGCTGGTGGCGGCGTGGGACAAGGGCTCTCCGTCGTGGTGGCGGCGGGTGGCCGCGACCCTTTGACCCTATGGCAGAGCCGCGCGGTGTCGATGGCGAGTCGCTTCCTGCTGCTGTCCCGTGGCTATCCCGGGCTGTCCGCCTCGCCTGGGGCGCGCCTCGACGGCACCGCGTTACTTGATCCCACGTATCGCTACTGACCCGCTACTATTCCGTTTAAGAGTCACGACAATTGCTTGGGACAGTAGCAAGAGACCCGTCCCGGTCCTGGGGAAGGCGCGCGAATGATGGGGGCAGCACGGACAGCAACATCTCGGCGCGTCTCCGAGCCGGTCGAGCTGGCGCGGATCGAGGATCTCGTGGATCGCGCGCGGCGCGTGCCGGGCGCCTACCTCGGCGTCTCCCGGGTCGGGGCGGACCGGCGCCAGACCAAGCTGTGCATCTTCGACGTGCGGCGGGACGGTCGGATCCTCGTCGACTTCGACCGGCTTCGAGGCGAGCATCCTGGCGCTCTGCTGCGCTTCCAGCTTCGGGAGAAGGGGCAGGTGCTCGGGACGGCGCAGTGGCACATCCCGGAGAGGGGTCACGCAGAGGAGGAGCCGACTGACGAGTCCGAGACGCCTCCGCAGTCGCGTGTGTCCGATGCTTCGTTGGGGGAGCTGACGCGCGCTCGGGAGGATCTGGCCGGCGCCCGCGCGGACGTCCGCCACCTCGCCGAGGAGGTGCGGCGGCTCCGCTCCGAGTTGGGGGCGGAGCAGTCGGCTCGGCATCGGGCGGAGGCCGAGCGCGACCTGGCCGCGACGACTGTCGAGCGACTCCACGCCGACCGGGCGGCGCTCCGGGACAAGCTGCGGGAGGCGGCAGTCGAGCAGAAGGAGTCGGAGATCGCCTTCCGGCTCCTGCTGGACCGGGTTCCGGAGGAGATGCGAGAGGTCTCGCGGTTGGTGCGGGGCGAGTGAGGATCGCCGCTCAGGGTTGGGGATCGACGGATCCACCACCTCGCCCCTTCCGAGGGCGGCCGGCGTATCGATGCAACGCGTAGCAACCTCTTGATACAGCCCGCCGGGTGATCGGCTCCGCGCCCCCGCGGAGGTCTGTTGGCCCGCTTCCTGCACCGGAAGCGACGTATGGACCCAACCACGCGTCGTTCTACCCCGCGACTGTCTCGCCCCGACCTCAGGGCCGACCTCGGCGCCGGCATCACCGTCGCCGTCATGCTCGTCCCCCAGGCCATGGCCTACGCGATGCTCGCCGGCCTGCCCCCGATCGTCGGCCTCTACGCGTCCGTCGCGCCGCTGCTCGTCTACGCGGGGCTCGGCACCTCCCGCCAGCTCGCGGTCGGACCCGTCGCGATGGTCTCCCTCCTCACCGCCACCGGAGTCGGTGCAATCGCAGCGAGCGGCACGGACCAGTACCTGGCGTACGCCGTGCTCCTGGCCCTGATGGTCGGAGTCATCCAGATCGCGATGGGCCTGCTGCGGCTGGGCTACCTGGTCAACTTCCTGTCCCACCCCGTCCTCAGCGGCTTCACCTCCGCGGCGGCGCTCATCATCGGCTTGAACCAGCTGAAGCACCTGCTCAGTGTCCCCATCCCTCGGGGGCACCACGTCCACACCATCGTCCTCGAGGCGGTCCGTGGGCTGCCCTCCGCCAACATGGCGACGCTGGCCATCGGGCTGGGGGCCATCGCCGCGCTCGTGGCGGTCAAGAAGTGGGCGCCGAAGGTCCCCGGTCCCTTGATCGCCGTCGGCGGCGCGACGCTCGCTGTGTGGCTGTTCGGCCTCGGGGGCGCGGGCGTGAAGCTGGTCGGCGACGTTCCCCCCGGCCTGCCCCGGCCGGCCCTCCCCGCCTGGGACCCGGTCGCCGTTCGCCAGCTCCTCCCGATCGCCCTGACCATCTCTCTGGTCGGCTTCATGGAGTCGATCTCGGTCGCCAAGGTCTTCGCCAACAAGCACGGGTACCGGCTGAAGCCGGACCGCGAGCTGGTCGGCCTCGGCGCCGCGAACCTGGCTTCGGCGGCCTTCGGCGGCTACGCCGTCACCGGCGGCTTCTCCCGCTCGGCCGTCAAAGACCAGTCCGGCGCGCGCACCCGCCTCGCCGGCGCCATCACCGCCCTCGGGGTCGCCGCCGCGCTCCTCTTCCTCACGCCTCTGTTCCAGTTCATGCCCAACGCGGTGCTGTCCAGCATCATCCTCGTGGCGGTGTACGGGCTGGTGGACGTCGCCGAGGTCCGCCACCTCTGGAAGACCGACCGGGTTGACCTCGGCCTGCTGGCCCTCACCTTCGTCGCCACCCTGGGGTTCGGGATCGAGCAGGGCATCCTCGCTGGTGTCGGCGCCTCGATGATCGTCTTCGTCGCTCGGCGGACGAGGCCGCACTTTGCCGTCCTGGGCCGGCTGCCGGGGACCGAGGTCTACCGCAACGTCAACAATCACTCGGACGCGATGCGGGAGCCCGGCGTGCTCGCGCTCCGGTTCGACGCGGCGTTCTACTACGGCAACGTCACGTTCCTGGAGGACACCCTGCGGCGCCTGGAAGCCGACGAGGACGGCCCGCTCCGTGCCGTGATCCTCGACGCGGCGGCCATCAACTCGCTCGACAGCAGCGCCGTCCACGCGCTCGAAGGCATCGCCCGCGACTACCAGGCCCGAGGCATCCGGCTCCTCTTCGCGGGCGTCAAGGGGCCCGTCCGTGTCGTCCTGGAGCGCACCGGGCTCGACGAACGCCTGGGCAAGGACAACCTCGTCTTGACGGTCTGCGACGCGATGGACGCGCTCGGCGCGCCTTGCCCTGGTGAGACCGCCGCAAACGGGGGAGCCGCGTGATCGCGGGCTCGAGACCAAGGATGGGTTCCTCAGTCGTACAGACCGTGCTCCCTCAGCTTGCGCCACAGCGTCGACCGGCTCATCCCCAGGAGCTCGGCCGCGTCCCCCTTCTTGCCCCGGCTCCGGCGCAGGGCGTCGGCGATCCGCTCCTTCTCCAGGTCGGCTAGCGACAGATCCCTCGGGCCGGCGTCCTTCGGTCCCTCCCCGCGGAGCTCGGGGGGGAGCTCGTCGAGGGTGAGCGTCTCGCCCTCGCCGACCGCGAAGGCGTACTCGACCACGTTCCGCAGCTCCCGCACGTTTCCGGGCCACCGATGCGCGAGCAGCGTCTCGCGAGCTTCCTCGCTCAGCTCCGTCACCCGTCGGAAGCCCTGTTGGTTGAACTCGCGTACGAAGTGCTCGGCGAGCGTCTCGATGTCCCCATCCCGATCCCGGAGCGGGGGCAGGAACAGCGGGACCACGCGGAGGCGGTACATCAGGTCCTCGCGGAACCGTCGCTCCTCTACCTCGCGTCGAAGGGCGCGGTGGGTCGCTGAGACGATGCGGAGGTCGACCGTGACGGGCTCGCTGCCGCCCAGCGGGACGAATTGCTGCTCCTGGACCACCCGCAGCAGCCGGGCCTGCAGGTCCATGGGGATCTCGGCGATCTCATCGAGGAAGAGCGTTCCACCGTCCGCCAACCGAAACAGGCCGCGCCGATCCTTCACGGCGCCGGTGAACGATCCCTTCACGTGCCCGAACAGCTCCGAGGCGAGCAGCTCTGGCGTGAACGTCGCGCAGTTCACGGCACGAAAGGGCTTGTCCCGCCGGGGGCTCAGGTCGTGGACGGCGCGCGCGACCAGCTCCTTGCCGGTCCCCGTCTCGCCGCGAACCAAGACGCTCGCGTCGGTGCGGGCGATGCGCCGGATCAGCTCGTACAGCCGAGTCATCTGGGGAGACGCCGAGAGCATCCCGTGAAATCGCTCTGCCGGAGTCTCAGATCGTCGCATCACGTCGCCTCATGAGCGGACGCTACCACCGACTTCCGCGCGGCGCGCGCAACGCCAACTGGTTGCAAACGCAACTACATCGAGATAACTTCCCACGCCGTGAGCAAGACCGCCCCCGCCGACGAGCTCCGCCTCACCGTGCAGCACCTCGTGCGCGCGCTCGGCCTGCTGCAGGTGCGACGAACGCCCTGCGGGCAGCCGCTCCCCGTCAGCCAGGCTCACACGCTGCTCTTCATGCTGAGCAGGTCCGCGGGCGCCGGGCCGCCGACGCAGGCGGATCTGGCCCGGCACCTGGGCCTGGACAAGAGCACCATCACCCGCCTGGTCCGCAGGATGGTCGATCGGGACCTCCTGGCGGTGACCGCCTCCCCCACCGACGGGCGGGCCAGGTGCCTGCAGCTGACAGGCGGCGGGCGGCGGCGGGCGGCTGAGGTGGATCGGGCCTCTCGCGCGCTGTTCGATCGGGTGCTCGGCCACCTCCCGGCCGGCCGCCGTCCCGGCGTCGTCACCACGCTGGTCGAGCTCACCGCAGCCGTCCGCCAATCCCAGGAGGAACCTGCGTCATGACCCGACCCACTGCAGCCCTGCTCTTCCTCCTGGCCGTCGCCGCCTGCGAGGCGCCGGAGACGTCACCTCCGGACGCAGCGGACGACGACGACTCGACGTCCGGGCCCGAGGACGGGGTCGGGAGCCCCGACGTGCGGATCTTCGGGTCCATCCAGCAGATCTTCGCGGAGGGCGACTTCAGCGCGACGGCCAACCTCCAGCAGGAGGGAGCGGGCGCGGACGCCATCGGCCTGGGCGCGCTCTCGGGGCTGCGGGGGGAGATCGCGATCATCGAGGGCGAGGCCTGGCTGGGATACCCGGACGGAGAGGACACCATCACCGTGGCGGTCGCCAACGCGCCGGACGAGGAGGCCGCCCTGCTCGTGGTCGGCGACGTGCCCCAGTGGGTGACCTTCACCATCGAAGAGCAGCTGACGTATGAGGGGCTGACGCAGGTGGTTGAGGACATCCTGGAGGCCGCCAACTGGCCGGACGATGGAGCCCTGCCCTTCAAGATCGAGGGAGCGATCGAGCGCGTCGACTGGCACGTCATCGACGGCTCCCGCCTGCCCGAAGGAGAGGCCAGCCACGACGACTACGAGCAAGCATCCGTGCAGGGCTCGCTCGTCGGCGGCTCGCCGACCCTGGTGGGCTTCTACTCCACTCAGCACGCGGGCGTCATCACCCACGGCGGGGTGCGCCTGCACGTCCACGTAATCGACGCCGATCGCGGCGTGACCGGCCACGTCGAGGACGCACTCATCGGGGCCGGCTCGATCCTAAGCCTGCCCGCTCCCTGACCCTTCCCGACCTCGGAGGTCCTCATGTACCGATTCTTCGTCCTGTCCTGCGCTGCGGCGCTCCTCGCCGCCTGTCCTCAGCCCCCCGAAGAGCCCGAACTGCCCCCCGACGACTTCGAGTACGCCGACATCGAGTTCCCCGAGCACTTCGACGACGCGGCCACCGGGGGGATGGGCGGGTCCTCCGCGCTGGACATGGACAACACGCCCGACGACAACCCGGTCACCAACGAGGGCGCCCGGCTGGGACGCCACCTCTTCTACGACACCAACCTCAGCGCGAACGGGACGATCGCCTGCGCGTCCTGCCACGTCGCCGAGCTGGGGTTCGCGGACGACCGCGCGCTCAGCCTGGGCTTCGAGGGTGGCGAGACGGGCCGGCACTCCATGGGCCTGACGAACGCCCGGTTCTACGCGCCGGGGCGCTTCTTCTGGGACCAGCGGGCCGAGACGCTGGAGGACCAGGTGCTGATGCCCTTCCAGGACCCCGTCGAGATGGGCATGACGCTGGAGACGCTCGTGGCCGCCGTGGAGGAGCAGGATCTGTACGCGCCGCTGTTCGAAGCCGCGTTCGGCGACGACGAGGTAACCTCGGAACGCATCTCCCTGGCCCTGGCGCAGTTCGTGCGGAGCCTCGTCAGCTTCGGGAGCCGCTACGACGAGGGGCGCGCCCAGGTCTCCTCGGCCACCGTGGACTTCCCGAACTTCACCGACGAAGAGAACGAGGGCAAGGCCATCTTCATGAACACCCCGATGGCCCCCAACGGCGCCGGCTGCGCGGTCTGCCACCAGGGCGAGACCATGTCCGCGGCGTCGGCGGACAACAACGGGCTCGACATCGACTCGTCGAGCGACGACGGCTACGGCGGCGTCACGGGCCTCGCCGGCGACATGGGCACGTTCAAGGTGCCCTCGCTGCGCAACATCGCCGTCCGGGGGAGCTTCATGCACGACGGCCGCTTCTCCACCCTGCGAGAGGTCGTCGACCACTACGGCGACAGCGTGCAGCCGCACCCGAACCTGGGCATGCCGCTGAACGTGCACTCGATGGACCTGTCCACCTCCGATCGTGAGGCGCTGGTCGCGTTCCTGGAGACCCTGACCGACGAGGCGATGTTGGCGGATCCCAAGTTCGCCGATCCGTTCGAATGAGCGCGTCCGCGGCGCCGCGCTCGGCTCGATGAAGCCAGAGCTCACTCCCCATGAGGCATGAGACCAGCTTCAGACGGTACGCACGCACCCTCCAACGCATGAGACGAGGGCCCCGACGGACCTTCCCAACACACTCCAGTTTCTCCGATCCGGATGGTGGCGCCTGAACGTCGTGGCCATCGCCGCAGTCTTCGGGGCGGGTTTGCTGCTCGGACAGCTCGGACACCATCACGCCAGTGCTGGGCACGGGGGAGCAACTCATGTTGAGCCCGCCGCAGAGGGCCACGCGGGGCATGGGCCGCCGGAGACCCACGGCGACGCGAACGGCCACGACGACCTGCGCCCCCTGATGCGCGGAATGCTCGTCGACCTCGTCGCTCTGAGGGGCGCCGATGAAGCCTCTGCGACGGAGCACTCCAAGAGCATCGCGGACGCCTGCGATTCCGGGGAAGAGGAAGCCCCCAGCGAGGTCCCCGAGGCCTGGGGCAAGGACTTCGCTCCGATCGACAGGGCCCTCCACCGCGACGCGGCAGAGACTCATGCAGCGCTGGTCCGGGGTGACATCGACGGGGCGCGCGCGGCCTACCTCCGGCTCGTCAGCGACTGCACCAGCTGCCACGAGCAGTCCTCAGCGGCTCAGCACGTCGATCTGCAGACGTTGAGCGATCTCCCTCCGCTGGCGGCGCGATGACCGACGGGCGCTCCCCAGAAGCCCCAGCCCTCGGTGCCTACAAGCAGACGCCCACGTTCGACGAGACGAACATCCCAACGGGTCTGCTCAAGGAGCACCGGACCGCAGCGGGAGTCTTTGGACGGATCGTCGTTGTGTCCGGCAACCTCGCAGTCACAAGAGGAGACAAGACGGAGGTCCTGACTGCCGGTGAGACCACCACCATGGAGCCGCAGGAGACTCACTCCGTCGCGGCCCTGGGCGCGGTGCAGTTCTACGTCGCGTTCTGCCGCCGGGCGATGCGCCGGATCAGCTCGTAGAACCGGGTCATCTGGGGGGATGCCGAGAGCATCCCGTGGAACCCTTGCACAAGCGAGTCATTTCGTTGCGTCATGTCGCCTCATTGTCGTACGACACTCGAGCTGCTCAGCGACTGAGGCTGGACACGCCGATCTCGACGCCGCGATCGTGCTCGCCCACGCGTGGTACGGCTCCGCGATCATGACGACGGTCATACCGCCTGAGCTGCGCTGGCACGCCTTCTGCTGGTTCTGAGGATGAACCATTCAACGAGAGCACAGGCATGCAGATCAAGGCCTTCTTCGACCCCCGCACCTCCACTCTGACCTACCTCGTCTGGGATCCCGACACCGGCGATGCCGTCGTCATCGACCCAGTGCTCGACTTCGACCCGAAGACCGGCCGCGTCTGGCACGAGTCCGCCGACGTCGTGATCGGCTTCGCGCGGGGCGAGGATCTGCGGGTCCACCAGGTCCTGGAGACCCACGCCCACGCAGATCACCTGTCCGGCTCGCAGCGGTTCGTTGAGGCGTTCGGCGCCAAGGTGGTGATCGGCGCGGGCATCCAGGCGGTGCAGGGCGTGTTCGCGCCGGTGTTCGACAAGGGCGACGGCTTTCCGACGGACGGCAGCCAGTTCGACAAGATCGCCGAGCACGGCGAGGTCCTCTCCGCCGGCTCGCTGAGCATCGAGGTGATCGCCACCCCCGGCCACACCCCCGCGTGCGTCACCTACAAGTTCGGCGACGCGATCTTCACCGGCGATGCGCTGTTCATGCCGGACTTCGGGACGGGCCGCTGCGACTTCCCCGCGGGCTCGGCGGAGCACCTGTACGACTCGGTGGTCGACCGCCTGTACTCGCTGCCCGACTCCACCCGCGTCTTCGTCGGTCACGACTACCAGCCGGGCGGCCGCGACCTGGCGTGGGAGACGACGATCGGCGAGTCCAAGGCCGCCAACAAGCAGCTCCGCGCCGACACGGACCGCGCCCAGTTCGTGACGTGGCGCACCGAGCGCGACGCCACCCTGGACGCGCCGCGGCTCCTGCTGCCGAGCATCCAGGTCAACATCGACGCCGGCCGCCTGCCGGCCCCCAAGGGCAACGGTCGGCGCTACCTGGCGCTGCCGCTCAAGGTCGAAGAGGCCTGAGGAGAGAAGATGGAATCCATCGACACCATCCTGGTCCCCAACGACTTCTCGGACTGCGCGCCCGGGGTCGTCCGTCGCGCCGCGCAGATGGCTCGGGCGCTCGACGCCGAGCTCGTGGTCATGCACTCCTACGAGGTCCCGACGGGCCTGACGGCGGACACGCGCATCGAGCCGTCGCCCGGGGCGGAGGCCGTCGCCGTCGGCGATCACCTGCGAGGTGGTGCGGAGGGGCGCATGCCTGCCTACGTCGGGATCGCCGAGGCCGAGGGCGCCCGCGCTCGCGGCCTGGTCGTTCCGGGCAGGCCTGTTGACGCGATCCTGGGCGCGGCCGACGACATCGGGGCGGGGCTCATCGTCATGGGCACTCACGGGCGGAGGGGCCTGCATCGACTGCTCCTGGGCAGCGTCGCCGAGGCGGTGGTGCGTCGCTCGGAGGTCCCGGTGATGACCGTGCGGAGCCGCTGGCACGGGGGCTGCGAGGCGAAGAGCTGCGCGGTCTGCAAGACCCACATGAAGAGCGAGCTGGTCCAGGTCCGGGCCGAGCTGGACGGTTGATCCGGATCGAGCTACGACACACTCCGTGGCGCCGCCTGTTCTCGAGAAGGACATGCGCCAACGGCGGCGGGATCGATCACGAGGCGGAGATGCTCACCTTCTTGGCGACGAATCGTTGATCCCCCAACGTCCCCGCCGGCCTTCCTGGATCGTCGTCGCGTGCGCGCTGTCGGCTCTCGGGATTGGAGTCACGGCTCTCCTCTGGATTGGAGTCACCTCGATGGGCATCTTCGACTCTCACGTCATGTTCTCCCGGGTTCGAGGCGTGGTCCTCATGGACGGCGAGCCCATTGCGGGCGCGAAGATCACGCGAAGCTGGCGCTGGGCATGGTCCGGTGCTCAGGGGTCGGACGAGGTGGTCACGGACGAGGTGGGCGCCTTCGAGTTTGGTGTCCAGCACGAGCGGTCTGTGACGGCACACCTGTTCCCCCACGAGCCGGTGATCACCCAGAAGATCGACGTGACACATGCAGGGAACGTGTACGAGGCGTGGCGGTTCTCGAAGCGCAACTACCGCGTCGACGGCGAACTCTACACGCCGGGACCGTATGGACAGGAAGGGGCTCCCGCTGCCCCGCTCGTCCTGCGCTGCGAGCTGACCCAAGCTCCCGGCCATCGAGAGCCCCACGGGGTGTACGGCATCTGCGAGATCGTCACCGAGTGATCGATCAGTCGCTCGCCGTGACGGTGAAGTCCACGAGGGCCTCCCCGAACCCAGGGGACACCGGGTCCCCTGGCACGCCGTCCGGCCCGCGATCGGCCTCGCATCTGAGGAATCGGCTGGCGGCGGCGCTCAGCGCCTCCCAGTGGCAGGAGACGCGCGTCTGCGCCACCCCCGTCGCCCCCCCCGCCTCGACGTCCAACAGAGCGTGCGTCACGGCGCCATCCGGGTCCTCGCCCCGCGGGACGATCAAGAAGCCGACGCTCGAGGGCGCGTAGTCGCACCGGGACGTCGGATCGACGTCGGAGTCGGGGTCGATGAGCACCTCGTATCGCCCCCCCGCGGCCTCCACCCTGTGCCGCTTCGTGATGGACCGACGGGTCGTGACGCCTTCGAGCCAGTTGCGCTTCCGGCAATACCACCGGTCGCTCGTGGCGACGTAGACGACCTCGATGATGATGCTGATCGTGTCGGGCGCGGAGCCGTGGATTCGCAAGGAGGGCATGGCGGGAGCTCCGGAGGGAGGAGGTGAGCAGGCGACCGCGACGACGACGAGGAGGAGGGCGGCCGCGCGGACGTGTTCGGAGGGCAGGTTCGTCACGCCCGATCCACGCGACGTAGGTCCGCGCGGGCAAGGAGTCGGACTGTCATGAGCGTGCATCGGATCACCCGGTCGAGAACCTCGATGTCGCCCGACCGGAGCAGCTCGACCAGCTGAGTCGCACCGGTGCGTCGCACCCATCGGCAGAGTCTCGCACGGGTGTAGACCGCGAGTGGAGGCCCCTCCGGGCCGACAGGGTGTGAGTCGCGAGACCGGGCGACGTGACGCGACGTAGTGCGACGCGATGGGGGCGCTGTGGACCAGGAACAGGCGGCACCCCGCAGGGACCTCGACGGGTGATGGGCGTCCCGATGCCTTGTTGGCACTAAACCTGCAAGCGCCTGACACAACAACCCTGAACCGGAGTCTTCCGATGCACAAGTCCCTCTCCCTCTCCGCCATCCTGCTCCTCGCCGCTGCCGGCGTCGTCCACGCCTCCAGCGGCGTCTTCATGGACGCGGGCTGGGCCGCCGCGACGTGCGACGCCTGGAACAGCAACGACACCCTCACCTCTGAGCTCGGGAGCAGCGGCTGGGCTGCCAACGGCGGCGACAAGGGCTACAAGATCATGCGCGTCCACCGCAGCGACTGCGGCGAGCAGACGGCGACCGAGTTGCACATCGCGCTGCAGGACGGTCGCGCGATGTGCAAGCGCGGCCGGGACGCCTCCGACGTCGAGCTGTCGTCCAAGGTCGACTACGCGATGTGGGCCGAGACGACGCGCTGGCAGGAGATGGGGGCGGGGAAGTACGGAGCGATGAAGGCCATGATGACGGGGCGGCTGAAGTTCTCCGGCCCCAAGGGCGAGGCCATGTCGAACATGGGTCCGTTCGGCGCCTTCCTGCGCCTCGTCGGCGAAGTCGACGCCGACGCCTCGACCTGCCCCGCGAGCTGAGGGCGACATCATGAGCACGGCGCCTCCGCTCTTCGCCCCTCCTCCTCGCCGCCGCTCTCGGCGCCTGCGGACCGACCGAGGGTCCGATCGTCTATGCGGAGGCGCCGGACCCGCTCGCCGACGGGGGCACCCACCCCCTCACCCTGGACATCACCGTCCCCGACCCGGAGGTCCACGGCGAGGGGCCGTTCCCCGCGGTCTTCTTCATTCACGGGGGCGGCTGGCGGTACGGGAACCTGTACTCCGGGTTCGGCGAGGGCGTGCTCGAGGACGGGCCCGAGCGCGGCTACGTCGCGGTCTCGATCAACTACCGCCTCACGCTGGCCGAGGACGAAGCCGGCGACCCCCGATTCCCGTGGCCTGCGCAGATCGAGGACACCCGATGCGCCCTGCGCTGGCTGACCAGCCACGCCGACGAGTATGGCGTCGATACGGAACGCATCGGGCTCGCGGGCTACTCCGGAGGCGGGCACCTGGTGCTGCTCATGTCCGAAGGTTCCGATCAGGAGCGGTGGGACGCGGACTTCTGCCCGAACGACGGGCCGATCGAGTTCGCCGCCGCCTTCGGACGCTCCGCCCCCACCGACACCGTGCGGCTGTGGGAGACCACCGTCGATCTCGGCCGGGAGTGGTCCGGGTACGCGCTCGGCGTGTCGGAGGACGCCTCCGTTGAGGACATCCGCGACGAGCTCGAGGAGGTGAGCCCCCTGACCTACGTCGATCCCACGGACACGACGCCGCTCTACCTGCACCAGGGGCTGGACGACGAGCTCGTGGTGGCTTCGACCACCGCGCGCTTCATGGACGCCACCGAAGCGGCCGGTCAGCCGGTGACCCTGGTGGAGTTCGAAGGGGAGGGCCACTCGTGGGGGGGAGACCCGCTCGAGCACTCGGTCGAGGAGATGTACCGCTTCTTCGACCGGGAGCTGCGTGGCGACGGATCGGTTCTGTCCTGCTCACCGTGGCCCAGCTGCGAGGGGCGTTGACGGGGACGCTCGCGGCCCTCGCGAACCCTACGCCGCGCCTTGCACAGGCTTCGCAGGGGCCGTGGCCTCAACCTGGAGGTGTTCCCATGCACTTGCCGATCGCCCACCCTCAACGCTCCGCCCTCGCCGGTGAGCTGCACGATCGCCCGTTCCTCCCGCTGTCCTCGCCCGCCTGGGTGGGCTACGTGGCGTTGATGGAGCCCGCCGGCGATCCCCACGAGACCCGGCAGGCCGTGGGGGACCTCTGTCGGCAGGCGTCGATCGCGGCGCCCGACGATGACGCGAACCTCCACGTCGCCCGGTTTGCCGACTACACCCTGCGCTGGGAGCAGCACGCAGAGTTCTCCAGCGTGGCGGTCATCGTCGAGGGGAGCGGCGCGCCCGATCTCGAGGCGTCGGGCCCGACGCCCATGGAGCACGCCTGGATCGCTCGACTCCGCGGGCAGGTCATCGCGGCCGCCCAGGTGTCGGTGCGGACGACGCCCCCCGGCGCGGCCGACGGAGACTGCGGGCTCGACTGCTTCTTTGATGACTCCCTGTGCAGCGGGATCGTCGCGAGGGAGGACGGACAGGTCTGGACTGACTTCCGAATCCACGCGGACGGCTTCTCCCGGATGCTGGTCCACAACCGCGCCATGGGTCCGATGCGCACCGGCCGCCTGGTCCAGCGGCTGCTCGAGGTGGAGGTCTACCGATCGCTGTCGCTGTTGAGCCTTCCCCTGGCGCGGGAGGCTGCTCCCCAGCTTCGCTCGCTGGAGCTCCGTCTGGCCGAGATCATCGCCGCGATGGCGGACGTGGACGCCATCCAGGTCGACCAGTCGGTCCTGGGGGACCTGTTGGAGATGTCCGCGGAGGTGGCTCGGATCGGCGCCCGGCTCTCCTACCGCTTCGGCGCGAGCCGCGCCTACTCCGAGCTGGTGTGGGAGCGCGCGCGCAGCCTCCAGGAGATCCCCGTCGACGGGCGGCAGACCCTCGTCGACTTCCTGGAGCGTCGGTTCCGCCCCTCGATGCGCACCTGTCGCTCGGTGGACGAGCGGCGCCAGACCCTCGCTCGGCAGCTCACGCGCGCCGTCAACCTGCTCGCCACCCGCGTCTCGGCCCACGTCCAGGGCCAGAACCGCGACCGACTCCAGAGCGTGGATCGACGCGGCGCCCTGTCGCTGCGGCTGCAGGAGACCGTCGAGCGCCTGTCCGTGTTCGCGATCACGTACTACCTGGTCGGCCTCCTGGGCTACGGCGCCAAGGCCTGGGGAGCGCACACCGCGGTCCAGGTGCAAGGGGCGCTGGTCCTGCCGACCTTGATCGGCGTGTGGTGGTCCGTCCGGCGGGTCAAGCGCCGCGTGCTTCGGACCGCGCACCCTGGTTGAGGGAGCCCCGCCCGCAGGCGCCGGGTCCCATCAGCCGGGGGAGGGGGCGATCGCTGTTATCTGTAGAGCCACCGACGGGCCCATGGTGGCGAGAATGGTCTGCACGTCCGGGGCCCCCTCGGGGGCGCGCGCGGACCGCCAGGATCCGTTGAGATCGACGCGCAGCCACGGCTTCGGCCGGAGCTGGACGAGCGCGGTCACCTCCTCGAACAGCCGGGCGGCGGGTCCCGCTGCGGGCTGACTCGAGAGGTGCGCGAACGCGGCGCCCAGCCGGAGCCTGTCGGTCAGCCGAACCGAACCCAGGACCGTCGCCCCCCACGCCTGCCCTTGGACTGCGTACACCGGTTCGCCGCCTGCGAAGGGGGGGCGCTGCCCGTCGGTGAGCACCCCCGAGGCGAACAGGGCTTCGGCGCGAAGGCGCAGTCTCCCGGTCCGCAGCTGGCTCCCCACCCCGATACGTCGGCGTGGGGCGGGGCTCCCCGCGTTCACATCCCGATGTCCCACTTGGGCAAAGCCCCAGACGCTGAGCTCCTCCCTGCCGGCTCTGCGGCGTGGGCCCTCGCCCAGCAGCCAGGACACCTGCGCTCGGGTGACGAGGTCGGCGGGGAGATCGGGGAGCGGCCGGTCGATCGAGGCGCTGCCGGCGACGGCCGCCCAGGACAACTCCACCCGGCCGAACAGGTGGCTGCCGAAGATCTGGACGGCGTGATCTCGAAAGCCATTGACGCGCCCCGCCAGGACCCCCGTCTCCGTGCGCCTCTCCATCAGGAGCCGCCGCGTCACGATGGAGAAGCTGACCAGCTCCGCGCTGACGTGGACGGCCTCGAGGGCCTCGTCGCTCAGCGGCAGCTTGAACCGGCCGACCCGAACCGCGAGTCCCCAGGGTGTGGCGGCCGTGACCGATGCGTCCACCAGGATCGGCCGCCAGGGCGCACCCCCGGCTGCGGTCAGCCCGTTCTGGCCCAGCTCGGCGGCCCAGAACCACCCCAGCACCCCGCGCGTGCCGGGGACGGAGCCCCGTGCACCCAGCCTCAACCGGGTGATGCGCAGCCCCACGGCCTCGCCGAACGGAACTCGGTTGAAGGAGGCCCGCTGGCCGTTGTACTTCGCGAAGGGTTCGGAGGTGAGCCCTTCGACGGGCTCCGCGATCACCGCCTCGGCGGCCAGCTGTCCAAACCCGAACACTCGGGGCGCCAACCGGGGCCCCTCCGGTTCAAGCCCCTGGATCGACAGCCAGTCGGCGGCCGAGGCCGGCCGGACCAGCGCGAGCAGGAGCGCCGCGCACGTGATGATCACACCGCGCACGGGGCGGCTCATCCCCGCTCGCCCAGCTGCCGCTCCGGCCCCGCGTCACCGTAGCGGCAGTCGTGCTGGTGGAACCGTTCGTCCGCCTCCTCGACGGTGCCGGTCTGCCGGGGATCGGCGGGACGCGGCTGGCTGTTGATGTAGGCGGCGACGTCCCAGGCCTGCTGCTCCGAGAGCGTGCGCGCCTGGCCCAGCGGCATGTTGGCGAAGATGAACCCAGCGGACGTGTTCACGCGGTGCATGCCCGCTCCCCAGTTGAAGCTCTGGGGCCCCCAGAGGGCGGGGAACGCGGGGGCGCCCGCGCTGTCGACCTGGCCGACTCCGTCATCGCCGTGGCAGATGGCGCAGCGGTCGGCGTAGACCTGCGCTCCCCGCTCGATGTCCCATCCCTGGGGGGGCGGGGCGAGGCGGGGGTAGCCCCGACCGGGCAGCGACACCCCCGTGGGCGCCGCCGAGGCGAGCCAGAAGAAGTAGGCGGACAGGTCGGTGATCAGAGGGTCTGCCGCCTCCGGCGCGTCGCCGGTCGGCGAGGCGCCCGCGTTCATGCTGTAGGTGAAGCAGCCCTGGATCCGCTCCTCCATGCTGTTGACGCGGTCGTTCTTCTTTCGGTAGGCCGGGTAGGAGACCCACGCGGCCCACATCGGCGCGCTGTCTGCGCGCCGCCCCGCGTCCAGGTGGCAGTTCACGCAGGAGAGCTGGTTGCCCAGGAAGGAGCCCGCGTGGGCCGGGGTGTCGGTGAAGATCGCCTCGCCCCGGCGGACGGCCTCGCCAAACGGTCCGTCGGGGAGGGAGTCGCGCGGCGGCGGAACGAACGTGCCCACCTCGGACGGCGGGGCCGGGGGCAGCTCTGCCTGGAAGTCGACCCGCTCGGTGGATGAGGCCTCCGATCCTGAGGGCCCGGCGGAGACCTCTGCAGACTCCGGCGCAGGGACGGAGTCCGTGGCAGAGCAGGCGCCGAGGGTGATCACCAGGGGGATCACGTAGACGAGGCTCGAGGACAAGGACGGACAGCTCATCGTTCGCTCCGCCGCGGGGTCGCGGCGAGCCACTTGCTCACCGCCTGGATCTCGGTCTCCGTCAGCTTTCGGGCGATCGTGCCCATCAGGTCGTTGGGGTCGGTGCCCCGAGCCCCCTCCTTCCAGGCGGTCAGCTGCGCCGCGAGGTAGCTCGCGTGCTGCCCTGCGAGGGCCGGGAACGCCTCACCGACACCGCCCCCGTCCGGGCCGTGACACTGGAGGCAGGCGGGGAGCTCGCGCCCCGGCCAGTCGCCGACCCGCGCCAGGGCCTCGCCGGTCGCGGCCTCCTCGTCGGACAGCGCAGCGTCGGCGGCCGGGGGCGGGGTGAGGCTGGCGTAGTACCGGCCCAAGGCTTCGGCGTCGCCGTCGGTGAGGGACGAGAGGCCAGGCGCCATGACCGGGACCGCCCGACCGCCATCGCGAATCAGGCGCAGCTGTCGCGTGATGTAGTCCTGATCCAGACCCGCGAGGCTGGGGAACGCCGCCGCGGAGTTGCCCAGGCCATCGGCCCCGTGGCACGCCACGCAGGGAACGATGCCCGTCCCCGCGCCGGTGGTCGCGAGCTCCATCCCCCGGTCGCCGCTCTCGGCGCCCGAGGGGACGGAGACCAGGGCGAGGGCCGCCAGGAGAGTCAATCGAACGGTGAACTTCATGAGGCGGCCTCCGAGGACGGGGATTCTCGGGTGGAAGACCGTCAACATCTGTGCCAACTGGCAACTGGGCGACCATGACGAACCTGGCCCCGCGATGTGGATCCGGCGTTCAGCTGTGCCGCTACATCGCGCGACGTATTGAGACATCCCTGCCGCGGGGACGGTCCCGGTCAGCCAAACGCTAAACGGGAGATCATGATTTTGCGGCCTCCGAGGGCGCCGCGCGGGGGGCCGAGGTCGAGGCGGGACGACGGAGCGGGGTTGCCCCCCGTGACCGAGGAGCAACGAAGAGATCGGCCGGCCGAGCAAGCCCGAAAGGCTTCACAATCATGAGCGGCCGTTTAGATGGCACGGTGCTTGCTGATCTGCTGCGCATGCACTCCCCGGCTCCTCCCCCTCCTGCTCGCCCTGGTCTTTCGCCCCCCCTGCTGAAGCCGACCCTGCTCGCGCGGATGCTGGACGAGGTGCTCGTCGTAGACGTCCGGGACCGCTCGCTCGCGGACGCCTCGCCGTGCGCGGCCCGGCAATCGGCCAACGTCCCGCGCTCGCGCCTGGGCCGATTGACCCGCCACTGGCCCACGGAGACTCCGATCGTTACCCTGGCCAGCAGCGCGGAGCACGCTCGGGGCGCCGCGCACAGGCTCGTGGAGTTGGGGTTCGAGCAGGTCGCCGCGATGAACGGCACCCCCGACCGCCTCCGCGAGGTGCTCGCCCTGGACCTGTGGACCCCCGACGAGCACATTCGTCGCACGGAGTTGACCGCATGAAGGCCCTGCCGCTCCTGCTTGCAGCGCTTCTGGCGGCCGCAGCGCTGCTCGGCTGCGACGGCTCCCCCCCGTTTCCGGGACCTGATGACGACGACGACGTCGCGCCGCCGATGGCGGATTGCGATCCTTCGATCGGCGCTACGGCGCCGTTGCCCGTCTGCTCGTCCGACAACCCCTGCCTCGCCCCCTCGCCGACCGATGACCGAGACTTGATCGAGGCCGCGTCGGACGCCCCCCTGTGCGCGACCTCCGACGCGGACCGACCTCCGTTCGACGACGGCCCCCCGCGGCAATGGACCGATCCCGACGGCGTGCTCCGCTCCTCCTGCCTGTACGTCCCCGACGGTGCCGGCCCGGATGCGCCCCGCCCGCTGGTCGTGTTCCTCCACGGCGCGTTCGGCTCGGCCGACAACGTCTACGACGCCACCTCGCTGCGGTCCAAGGCGTCCGACTTCGACCTGTCGGGCGAGCCGTCACGACCCGGCTTCGTCCTCTTGTCGGTCCAGGGCCGCAACCTCCACTGGCCGACCGCCGATCCTCGTGACGGGGCTCACCACGACAACTTCCACCGGGACCTCGCCGTCCCTTCGGGCAACCCCGACGTCGCGAACCTCGACCGGCTGATCGACGAGCTCGTCGCGGGCGGCGCGGTGGACCCGTCGCGGATCTTCGTGACTGGGTGGTCCAACGGTGGCTTCTTCGCGCAGCTGTACGCGATCGCGCGGCACGAGGTGGCGACGCCTGGGGGGAACCACGTCGCCGCGGCCGCGGTGTTCAGCGCAGCCGACCCGTTCCACGGGGCGCGCCACGGCGAGGAGCCGTCCTGCCGGCTCGACCCGTACCCGACCTCCGAGGTGCCTGTCTTCGTCGTGGGGCGCGCCTGCGACCTCGTGGCGTGCGACGCGGACCAGGCGGCTGGCCTTGAGGCGGACGGCGTCCCCGTCGCGCCGGGGTTCGTCGCGGAGACCTGGCTGGACGACCTCGCCGGACGCGTCGGAGATCCGAACGCGGAGCGCCGCATCGTCAACGGCTTCGGCGTCGAGGTGGATTCCTGCACCGGTCCGGCGCTGTGCGGCCCCGCGATCGCAACCCTGAGCCACGTCCGTTGGCCGGACGGTGTCGCCGACGGAAGCGGCGTCGACCACGAAGCGGACATGCTGCGCTTCCTGGCGGAGAGTCCACTGTGACAGCGTGCTCCCAGAGACTGCTGTGCAAAGCGTGGTAGTGGGTGGCCATGCCTGTGCCATCTCCGTGAGACTCGCCTCCCAGCTCATCACCGCGCTGATCTGCTGCGCCGTTGCTGGCGCCTGCACCGCGCCGGAGGAGGAGCCCCCGACGGAGGCGGACGACGACGACGTCAGCTCGGCCGCGTTGGGGCCCGCGTCCCTCGCCGGACGAGTCGTGGATCTGGATGGGGCGTCCGTCGAGGGCCTGTCGGTCAGCCTCTGCGGCGTCACCTGCAACATCGCGACGACCGACGACGAAGGCGTCTTCGCGTTCGTCGACGTCCCGCCCGGCACGAAGGTGATCGAGCCGACCATCGCCCACGTCGAAGACGGCGAGGACATCTCCGCCGCCGTCCGTCGGTGGACCCGGTTCTTCGACTTCGTCACCTTGGACGAGGACGCGGACCTGGAACTCGACCAGCCCTTCGTTCTGTACCCGGTGGAGGAGGCGTCCGGTCCGCTCACCGGTCCGCAGTCCATGCAGCTCGACGACGACCTCTCGGTCTCGTTCGACGCCGACGTCATCCTCGATGATGGCCCCCTCCCGGCGGGCGCGGCCGGTGTCTGGCTCGGCGCCACCGCCATCGCGCCCGAGCACTGGCCGGTCCGGGGCCTCGACGGCTGGACGATCGAGGCCGCGTGGGGCCTCGCCACCTGGGATCTCGAAGCGCCCGACGTCTTCGCGGTGACCGCGACCCTCGCCGAGCCCGTCGCCCCCCAGGCCGACGTCGGGTTCCTGGTCGCTGACTACACCTACGGCTTCACCAACGGTCGCTTCTGGTACGAGCCCGCGACGCTCGGCGCCGACGGCCTCACGCTGACCACCCCCCCGGACGGGGGCATCGACCGGGCCACGCTGTGGCTCGCCGTGTCCCGCAATCCCTGACCCGAGGAGACCCCGATGTCCGCCCGCTCTCTGCTGCTCGCCCTGCTCCTGATCCCCGCGCTCGCAGGCTGCCCCGCGCCCACCACCGACGACGACGACATCGCGGACGACGACGACACCGGCGAGGACTCCTTCAGCTGCGAGGGGATCACCCCCGAGGTCCTCGAGATCAGCCCGGCCGAGCTGGACGCCATGCTGCAGGACAAGGACTTCGAGCTGATCAACGTCCACATCCCGCGGGACGGCGAGATCCCCGGCACCGACGTGCACATCGCCTACACGGACACCGACGGGCTCGAGGAGCATCTCGGGCACGACCCCGGCGCCAAGGCGGTCCTGTACTGCAAGACCGGACCGATGAGCGCCATCGCGGCCGGGGCCCTGGTCGACCTCGGCTACTGCAGGATCCACGACCTCCCCGCCGCGATGACGGGATGGGAGGCCGAGGGCTACCCCCTCGACGACTGAGCGTCGGCGGTTGGCGTAAGGTTCGGGCGGGAGGCCGGTGCAGACACTCAACATCGCCAGCGTGAGCGTGGGCGTCGGCCTGTTCGTCATCGCCCTGATCCTGTTCGTCCGAACGCGACGGCTCGCCGGAGGCCGGCGGGGGTGGTGGACGGTGTTGGGGTTGTTCGTCCTCGGCTTTCTCGGCGGCTACGGGGTCTGGCTCGTGCTCTTGATCACCGATCGGGAGCTCGTCGCTCCCCAACTCCTCGTCTCGCAGGTCTTCCTTTGGGGCGCGGTGTTCGTCGTGTTCACCGCCCGGCTGTTCGAGCGGACGGTCGCCTCGCAGATCGAGGCGATCGATGGCCGGCGGAAGGCCGAAGTCGAGCGACTCGAGATGGAGCGGAGCGTGCAGGACGCCCAGCGGCTCGAGAGCCTCGGCGTGCTCGCGGGAGGGATCGCCCACGACTTCAACAACCTTCTGGTCGGCATGCTCGGGCACGCGTCCCGCGCGCGTGACCTGCTCGAGGACGGGTCCGCGGCACAGGATTCGCTGGCCCAGGTCGAGACTTCAGCCCGGCGTGCCGCCGAGCTGACCCGACAGCTGCTCGCCTACTCGGGGAAGGGCCGGTTCGTCGTCGAACCGTTGGACCTCGGAGCGCTGGTTCGTGAGATGGCGCAACTCGTGGACGTGACCGTCTCCAAGAAGGCCCGATTGACGCTCGATCTGGCCCCCGGCCTGCCTCCGGTGGAAGGCGACGCCGTGCAGCTCCGGCAGGTCGTCCTGAACCTCATCACCAACGCCTCCGACGCGGTGGGCCAGGGGGGCGGCATGATCGGCATCCGCTCCGGCGCGGTCGACGCCGACGAAGGCTACTTGCAAGGGCCCTGGCTGCCCTCGCGCGTCCCGGTCGGCGCGTACGTCGTGCTTGAGGTCTCCGACGACGGCTGCGGGATCGAGCCGGAGACGCTGGTCCGGATGTTCGAGCCCTTCCACTCGACCAAGGGCGCCGGGCGGGGCCTCGGGCTCTCGGCGGTCCTGGGCATCGTGCGTGGCCACCACGGCGCGCTGAGGGTCTACAGCGAGATCGGCCGGGGGACGACGATCAAGGTGCTCCTGCCCGTCGCCTCGGCGCATGCCGTGGAGCGCTCAGGCCCTCACAGGCGTCCGCCAGCCGCGGCCGGACGCGGCGGGATCATCCTGTTGGCCGACGACGAGCCCACCGTCCGCGACCTCGGGCGAGCGATCCTCGAACGAGGGGGCTACGAGGTCCTGACGGTCCCCGATGGGCTCGCGGCGGTCGAGGCGGTCGAGGCTCGCGGCGCAGAGCTGGGCCTCCTGATCCTGGACATGACGATGCCCCGCCTCGGCGGGGCAGAGGCTCTCGAGCAGATTCGATGCATCCGGCCGGACATCCCCGCCATCCTCTCCAGCGGCTACAACGAGCAGGACGTGACCAGTCGCTTCGCGAGTGATGGACTGGCCGGTTTCCTGCCGAAGCCGTGGACCGCCGGGGATCTCCTGGAAGCGGTTCGAGGTGTTCTCGGAGGCACGGACGATGACGGGTGAGCGGATGGAGCGGACCCACGCCGATCGAGGCAATCCACCGAGATGGACCGCCATGGTGAGAGCCGCCTCGGGCCTGTCCAGCCGCCTCGGCGCAGCTCTCTTCGGGGCGGCGCTGGCCTGCACGGGCTGCACCGCCGACCCCCTGGGCTGCAGCCCAGACGGGGGCGAGCCCCAGGTCACGGTCGGCAAGGGGCTGGACTCGTACCACGAGCTCCAGGAGGGGGGGCGCGAGCTCGAGCTGGTCCACGGACCCCAGGGAGGTTTTCACGTCGACTTGGCCGTCCGCGCGTTGCACCTCGACTCGACGGAGCAGCTCGAAGGCGAGCTGGTCGGGATCCTGGCCGGCGAAGTGCGGGCCGAGAGTTTTCCGTACGTGGACCTGCGCTGCAACGGCTCCGAGGGCACGCTGGACTCCTGGGCTCTGAGGCTGATATGGGACGCTTCACCCGCCGACCTGGACGGCCAGCTCGTGACGGTCCAGGTCGAGCTCACCGATGTCGGCGGCCGAACCGTCTCCGCCAGCGAAGCCGACGTGCTCATCGAGGATCCCCTGCTTTGAATACCCGCCCCCTCACCGCCGCCTCCGCTCAGCTGGTCCTGCTCGGGCTGCTCTTCCTGCCCGCGTGCAAGGCCGAAGAGGAGCAGCCGCCGGGCACCTGCGTGGCCGAGCCTCGTGTCTGCGACGACCTCGACTTGGTCGTGCCCCCGCCGACCGGGGAGGCCGTCGGCGTCTGGGACGGGGAGCGGAGGCGGTTCGTCGTGTTCGGCGGGGACGTCGGGACCCCGATCGATTGCATCCCGCAGGCCGACTTCGAGGGGTCGACCTGGGCGTTCCTGACCGAGTGCGACGCGTGGGTGAGCGTCGCCGCGGCAGAGGCGCCACCCCCCCGCGGCCGGCACGTCGCCGCCCTCGACGCCGATGGAGGTCGGATGATCATCCACGGCGGCCGCTTTCGGGAGACCGGGAGCAGCGCCGACTACGACTACCTCGACGACACGTGGGCGCTGGACCTCGCGACGGACACCTGGACCCGCATCAGCGACGGGGACGGCCCCCAGGCCCGCGTCAACCACGTCGGCGCGGTGGCCGGGGGCCGGTTCGTGGTCCACGGAGGCGACACCGACCCGGCGCCCCTCGGGTACACCCCGCAGGCAGACGTGTGGGTCCTGGACCTGGCCGCAGGCACCTGGGAAGAGCTCGACGCACCTGGCGGCCCGTCCGCGCGCCTGTTCCACGCCGGGGCCGCCTCCCCGGACGGAGGCACACTCTACGTCTACGGAGGGACGGGAGCCGACCCCTTCTTCAGCCCGGCGTTTGGCGATCTCTGGGCGTTGGACCTGGAGACCGGCCAATGGCAGGAGTTGCACGACGGCACCGGCGAAGCTCCCGACAGTCCGTTCTGGGCCAACCTGCTGGCGGACCCCCAGGCCCCACGGCTCCTGCTGTGGGCAGGACACGACGACACCGACCTGGGAAACACGAACCAGCTGTGGGCGTTCGACCTGTCGTCGGGGCAATGGGAGCTCCTGAGGCAGGGCGACGAGTACGCCAACCCCGCCAACGCCTTCTGCGATCTGCCAGCCGACTTCGCCGACATCGACATCGACTCTCCCGAGCGCCGCAACGCGGGCGCGGCCGCCATCACCTCGTGCGGGGAGCTGGTGGTCTTCGGCGGCAAGACCGACTGCGGGATCATCAACGACCTGTGGGCCTGGAAGCCGGACTCCGGTTGGCAGGAGCGGTCGGCCGCGACCGCGGGTCAAGTCTGTCAGCGCGCCTTCGCCGAGTGCGAGGCGCTCTGTTTCTGATCCGTGCGCGATTGCCCTGGAGGTGGTGCGAAGCCCCGCTGAAGGCTCCCGAAGATGACCGCCGGACGAACCCGGCGGTGCCTTGTGTTGCGACGCGTCGCGGCATCTTGACACCTGAGACCTGGAGCTGAGGACGCGAGTCCTCGCTGGGGGGCCTCTGTGCGAGTTGGCACGGACTGTGCTTTGGATGCGCTCAACATCGAGAGAATCCCGCCCTTTTCCGGAGCCGACCATGATCTTCCGCCAGCTCTTCGACCGCGAGTCCTGCACCTACACCTACCTCCTCGGCGACGAGGGGAGCGGGGAGGCCGTGTTGATCGACCCGGTCCGCGAGCTCGTCGACCGCGACGTCCAGGTGCTGGCCGAGCTCGGACTCACCCTCAAGTACACCCTCGAGACGCACGTGCACGCCGACCACGTCACGGCGTCGGGCACCCTCCGCCAGCGGCTCGGGAGCGAGAGTGTGCTCAGCGCCCGCGGCGGCGCCGACTGCGCTGACCACCAGGTGAGCCACGGGGACGTCATCCGGGTCGGGGAGCTGGCCATCGAGGTTCGCGAGACCCCCGGCCACACCAACACGTGCGTGTCGTACTACGTGCCTGCGCTCGACACGATCTTCACTGGTGACGCCCTGATGATCCGCGGCTGCGGCCGCACCGACTTCCAGGAGGGCGACTCCGCGACGCTGTTCGCCTCGGTCCACGAGCAGGTCTTCACGCTGCCGGACGACACGAAGATCTTCCCCGGTCATGACTACAAGGGCCGCACCGTGACGACGGTCGCGGAGGAGAAGGCCCACAACCCGCGCCTCGGCCGGGGCAACACGGTCGAGCAGTTCGTCGACATCATGGCGAACCTCAACCTGAGCCAGCCCAAGAAGATCGCGGTGGCGGTGCCCGCCAACCAGAACTGCGGGCTGCCGGTCACCGGCACCGTCTCGGGCTGGGCGCCCATCGTCCGGTCCGGGGACGGAATCCCCGAAGTCGCCGTCGCCTGGCTGTCCGAGCATGTCGGCAACGGCCTGCGCCTCGTCGACGTTCGAGAGCCGGCCGAATACACCGGTGAGCTCGGACACATCGGCGGCAGTGAGCTCGTTCCGCTGGCGACCATCGCGCAGGCCACCTCCGACTGGGACCGCGAGCAGGCGATCGTCACCGTCTGCAAGTCGGGCGGCCGCTCCGGCAATGCCGCTCAGATCCTCGAGTCGATGGGGTTCATGCGCGTCGCCTCGGCGGCGGGCGGGATGACCTCCTGGAATGACTCCAGCCTCCCGGTCGCGCGGTAGTCCGATGGAGAACTTCACCCCCCTTGCTTCGACGATCGGCGGCGTCCTGATCGGCCTGAGCGCCGCGATCATGATGCTCTTCCACGGCCGCATCGCCGGCATCAGCGGCATCGTCGGCGGCCTCCTGGGGCCGAAGCCCGGCGAGGTCGGCTGGCGGCTCACCTTCGTCGTCGGCCTCGTGGCCGGCGGCCTGCTCCTCGGGTTCGCCCACCCCGGAGGCTTCGCCGTCGAGGTCACCCGAAGCCCCATCGCCATCGTCTCGGCCGGCGTCATCGTCGGCTTCGGCACGCGCCTCGGCTCGGGCTGCACCAGCGGTCACGGCGTCTGCGGCATCAGCCGATTCTCACGCCGCTCCATCCTCGCCACCCTCACCTTCATGGGGACGGGCGCGCTCACCGCCGCGGTCGTGACCCACGCTCTCGGGGGCTCGCTGTGAACCACCTCGTCTCCCTTGTTTCCGGCCTGCTCTTCGCCGCCGGGCTTGTCCTTGGCGGCATGACCCAGCCCCTCAAGGTCATCGGGTTCCTCGACTTCACCGGGGGCTCCTGGGACCCCAGCCTCGCGTTCGTCATGGGCGGCGCGCTCGTGGTCTACGGGATCGCCTTCCGCCTCATCACCCGCCGCGACAAGCCGGTGTTGGCGGACCGCTTCCAGATCCCGACCCGCCGCGATCTCCCACCGCGCCTCTTCGTCGGCGCGAGCCTCTTTGGGATCGGCTGGGCGCTCGCGGGCTTCTGCCCCGGCCCCGCCGTCGTGGCGGCCGGCTCCGGGATGACCGAAGCCTTCCTGTTCCTGCCGGGCATGGCGGGCGGGATGCTCCTCTTCAGGGCCTGGGATCAGCGCCAGGCCCGGCGGCAGGCGGGCGGCGGCGCCGGTGGTGCGTTGGCGTGACTTCCTCTTCCACGCGCCATCACGACACGGGCTCCGCCGCCCCCTCTTCCGCGGACGGTGAGAGCCGCGACAAGAACTACGGCTTCGTCATCGACAACCGGATGTGCATCGGCTGCCACGCGTGCAGCACGGCCTGCAAGTCCGAGAACGAGGTGCCTTTGGGGGTGTACCGCACGTGGGTCAAGACCACCGAGGTGGGCACCTACCCCGACACGAGCCGGCACTTCCAGGTCACCCGCTGCAACCACTGCAGCAACCCCCCGTGCGTCCGCATCTGCCCCACGGAGGCGATGTACCAGCGAGCTGACGGCATCGTGGAGTTCGACAGCGACGCATGCATCGGGTGCAAGGCCTGCATGCAGGCGTGTCCCTACGACGCGATCCACATCGATCCGGAGAGCGGGACGGCGAGCAAGTGTCACTTCTGCAGCCATCGCACCGAGATCGGGCTGGAGCCCGCGTGCGTCGTGGTCTGTCCCGAGCACGCGATCATCGCCGGAGACATGAACGACCCCGACTCCGAGATCAGCCGGGTGCTCGCGGGGAACAAGGTCACCGTCCGCAAGCCTGAGCAGGGCACGGCTCCGAAGCTCTTCTACATCGACGGCGCTGAGGTCAACCTGCACCCGACGGCGACCGAGCGGACGCCGACGACCTTCACCCACGCCGACGTTCTCGGTCTGCAGGGCGCGTCGTCTCACGAGCCGGAGCTGGTCCAGATCGGCGGGACCCGGACAGGCCGATGGGGCCAGGCGCTGCGCGCTCCGCAGCCCCAGGGCCTGCCGGCTGCCGGCCCCCTCGCGATGCCGGGGAGCCGCGCCGAGCAGCTCGTGCAGGTCAACTACAACGCCCAGCACGAGGTGCCGTGGCACTGGCCGGTGCCCGCCTACCTGGTCACCAAGGGGATCGGGGCGGGGATCATCATGGTCCTCACCCTGGCGTGGCTCGCCCTGGGGGTGCCCTTCTCGGCGCCTGTCGCCATCGCGGCGGGGCTGCTGTCGGTGGCCATGATGGGGGCGACGACCGGGCTGCTCGTCTACGACCTCGAGCACCCTGAGCGCTTCCTGTACATCCTCAGGCGCCCGCAGTGGCGCTCGTGGCTCACGCGCGGCGCGGTCTTCCTGATCGGTTTCACCAACGTCACGCTGCTGTGGTGGGCGATCGAGGTCGCCGCGCACCTGGGTTGGCTGTCGGAGTCTCTCGCCGCGACCGTCCGCGCGCCTCTGCTGATCATCGATGTCCTGCTCGCAGTCGGGGCCGCGATCTACACCGCGTTCCTCTTCGGCCAGGCCGAGGGCCGTGACCTGTGGCAGAGCCCGCTCCTGCCGTTCCACCTGTTCGTTCAGGCAGCCATGATCGGCGCCGCGGCGCTGCTCCTGATCGGCGTCGGCGTGGACCTGTCCGCGGAGCTGACCGCGGTCGTCCGCTGGACCTTCGGAGTGGCCCTGGCGGTGGACCTGTTCGTGACGCTGCTCGGCGAATTCGGCATGCCCCACGCCAGCGAAGTCGCCGCGCAGGCCGCCCACGCCATCAGCCACGGCAAGTACGCACGCATGTTCTGGGGCGGCGCGATCGTGCTGGGACACGCCGTCCCGCTGAGCCTCTTGGCCATCTCCGGCCCGCTGCCAGCCGCACTCGCGGCGTTGTGTGCCGGCGTCGGCCTCTACTGCTTCGAACACGCCTTCGTGATGGCTCCGCAGGAGGTCCCGAACTCATGAGCTCCGATGCACCCATGCACCAGCCCGAGTACTCCGAGACGAAGGAGCGGCCGATCCCGCTGACGGTCCGCCACCCTGACGGCCGGATGTCCCAATACCCCCCGCCGGAGCGATGGGACGACTGGACGGAGTACGACAGCAAGGCCTGGCCGAAGAAGGTGGCGCGCAACTACAGCCTCGTGCCGACGGTCTGCTTCAACTGCGAGAGCGCCTGTGGGTTGCTCGCATACGTCGACAAGAAGACGTTCGAGATCCGCAAGTTCGAAGGCAACCCGGCGCACCCGGGGAGCCGCGGGCGGAACTGTGCCAAGGGACCGGCGACCCACAACCAGATCTACGACCCCGAGCGCATCCTGTACCCCCTGAAGCGGGTGGGGAAGCGCGGCGAGGGCAAGTGGAAGCGGATCTCCTGGGAGCAGGCGCTCGCGGAGATCGCGCCGAAGATGAGGGCCAGCCGGGAGCGCCGCCGGGACGGGATCGCGTACCACGTCGGCCGGCCCGGGGAGGACCACTACACCAACCGCGTCATCACGGCGTGGGGGGTCGACGGCCACAACAGCCACACCAACATCTGCTCGGCGGGAGCCCGTGCGGGGTACGCGTTCTGGAGCGCCGGGGACCGCCCGTCGCCGGACTACGCCAACGCCCGCGCGATCCTTCTGATCTCCGCCCACCTGGAGTCCGGCCACTACTTCAACCCGCACGCGCAGCGCATCATGGAGGCCAAGGCGGCGGGGGCGAAGATCATCACCCTGGACCCCCGGCTGTCGAACACCGCGGCGAAGTCCGATGTCTGGCTGCCGACGTGGCCGGGGAGCGAGCAGGTCGTGTTGCTGGCGATCGCCAACCACCTGATTCAGAACGACCTCTACAACAGGGAGTTCGTCCGCGACTGGGTCAACTGGGAGGACACGCTCCGGGCGGCGCCCGGGTTCGCCACCGATGTCGAAGCGAAGCGGGTCGTGGCCGAAGGCGACCTGTCTTTCGAGACGTTCGACCGCTTGCTGAAGGCGCTGTACCGGGAGTTCACGTTCGAACGAGCTGCCGCCGAATCCGAGGTCCCGATCGAGCGAATCGTGGAGGCGGCGAAGATCGTCGCGGAGGCGGGGACGGCGCTAGCGGCCCACACCTGGCGGGCCGCGACCATGGGCAACCGTGGCGGGTGGCAGGTCGCGCGCTGCCTCTTCTTCCTCAACGTGTTGACGGGCAGCGTCGGCGCGAAGGGCGGCACGTCGATCAACTCCTGGAACAAGTTCGTGCCGAAGTCGTTCCAGCAGCCACCGCCGTTCAACGCCTGGAACGAGCTCCATCTGCCGGTCGAGTGGCCGTTCGCGATGTACGAGATGTCGTTCTGCCTGCCGCACATGCTGGCCGAGGGTCGGGGCGACATCGACGTCTACTTCACCCGGGTCTACAACCCGCTGTGGATCAACCCCGACGGCTTCATGTGGCTCGAGGCCCTGACCGATGAGGAGAAGATCAAATGCCACGTTGCGCTGACGCCAACGTGGAACGAGTCAGCCTGGTTCGCCGACTACGTCCTCCCGATGGGCCACTCCGGAGAGCGGCACGACCTGATGAGCCAGGAGACCCACGCCGGGCAGTGGATTGCGTTCCGGCAGCCGGTCCAGCGGGTCGCCCGCGAACGGGCCGGCGAGACCATCGAGCGTACGCACGAGGCCAACCCGGGGGAGGTGTGGGAGGAGGCGGAGTTCTGGATCGACCTGTCGGTGGCGATGGACCCGGACGGCGAGCTCGGCATCAGGCAGCACTTCGCCAGCCCGTACCGCGACGGTGAGGTCATCACGGTCGAGGAGCACTTCCGCTGGATCTTCGAGAACTCCGTACCGGGCCTGCCCGAGCAGGCAGAGCGCCAGGGGCTGACCCCGCTGCAGTTCATGCGGAAGTTCGGCGCATTCGAGGTGACGAAGGACCGCTACCACCCGTACGAAGAGGTCGGCTTCAAGACACCCAGCGGCAAGCTCGAGTTCTTCAGCCCGACGCTTCGTGACTGGGGCTGGCCCGAGCAGGAGCACGTCCTACCGTGGACGCTGGAGAGCCACGTCTCGCCGAACAACATCGACCGCGGCAAGGGCGAGATGCTGCTGCTGCCGACCTTTCGGCTGCCGATGCTGATCCACACGCGCTCGGCGAACGCCAAGTGGCTCTACGAGCTGGCGCACAAGAACCCGGTCTGGATCCACCCCTCGGACGCTGCTCGCCTCGGCGTCCAGACGGGGGATCTGTTGAAGATCGTGACCGAGATCGGCGCGATGGTCGACTCGGCGTGGGTGACCGAGTCGATCAAGCCGGGGATCATCGCGATCAGCCATCACCTGGGTCGCTGGCGGCTCAAGCAGTCCGAAGGCGTCGGCGCCGGGACTTCGGCCCTGGTCGACCTGAGCGACGAGGGCGAGGGGCGCCACGGCCTCCACATCGTGCAGCCCGCCGGCGCCTACAAATCCACCGACCCCGACACCAGCCGCATCTGGTGGAAGGACGTAGGTGTCCACCAGAACCTCACCCACGGAGTCCACCCGGACCCGATCAGCGGCGCGCACTGTTGGCACCAGAAGGCGCTGTCGGTGACGAAGGCGGGGCCCAAGGACAAGCACGGGGACGTGCAGGTCGACACGAAGAAGTCGATGGCCGTCTACCACCAGTGGCTCGCGCTGACGCGACCGGCGACCACCCACAGTCCCGACGGCACCCGACGTCCGTACTGGCTCAAGCGCCCGCTGAAGCCCGTTCGGGAGGCGTACCTGCTGCCCGGGCACCGACCCGAGGAGGCCGAATAATGCACATCCCCATCGACCTGGGACCGCTGGAGATCGCGGACCTGCTGGAGGCGCGCGCAGACGACGACGACGTCGCCGCGGCCGCCTACGAGGCGTTCGGCCGGTCCGTCTTCCCGTTCGAGGGCGTGTTCCTGGACCCCGAGGCAAGCGCCCGGGGGTCCCTCTCGGAGCTCCTGCGCGAGCCGGATGTTCCGGTCGCCCGCTTGCGGACCTGGGCGCCTCCGTTCTGCTGCGCTCTTCGTGACCTTGGGAGCCCGGTCGCCGACGCGGTTGCTGACTCGTTGGCGAGCCTGCTCTCTGGGCCCTCCGAAGAGGCCGGTGAGCTGGTCAGGCTCCGGGGGCGCTCTCCCGATCTGGGCGACCCTTCGGTGGGGGTCGGCGAGCTGGTGGATTGGCTCTGTACGCCCGTTCGCTGCGGGATGTTCCTCTCGTCGCCCGTGTTGGAGCGCCTCGGCCGCGAGCTCGACGTTCCACGCGGCTTCGGCTCGCGCCGACGCCTGCTCACCAACCTACTGCGGGCCGGCGCCCAGTACGGTCGGGCGGGTCGGGTCGTCGACGGGCTTCGCGGCGTCGTCGAACGTCACCGGGGCGTGCTGGGCGGCGCCGTCTGGCGGACCGGCGTGCTCCGTGCGGCGTCGGAGCCCTGGTGCGAACGCCTGGCCGAGACGTCCGTCCTGTTGGCTGAGGCGGAGCACCGACTCGAACTTGCGACTCAACGACTGCCGGCATGAACCGGGAGTCTCCGTCGGTCGCAGGCACTGCTCCGAGTTGGTCTGCCGATGTGATCGCCGGCGTCAGCGTCGCCCTGGTCCTCATCCCTCAGAGCATGGCCTACGCAGAACTTGCGGGTATGCCGCCGTGGCACGGCCTGTACACAGCGGCGGCGGCCCCGGTCCTCGCGGCTCCGTTCGTCTCGTCGCGGTACCTGCAGACCGGACCCGGCGCGCTGACCTGCCTGCTCACGGCGGGCGCTCTGGCCGGTCTGGCGCCGGCCGAGTCCGCGGAGTACGTGGGGCTCGCCGCCGTCCTCGCGCTCGTGGTCGCGGGGGTTCGTCTCGGTGTCGGGCTGATGCGGTGGGGCGGGGTCGCCTGGTTGATGTCGGAGCCGGTGCTGCGGGGCTTCACCCTCGGCGCGGCGGTGCTGATCTTCTGCTCCCAGCTGCCGGCAGCCCTCGGCGTGTCCGCCGGGGTCGAGGGATCGGTCGTGAGCCGCGCCGGATCGGCGGTCGCCAGCCCTGACGCCTGGGTCGGGGGCGCGGTCGCCCTCTCGGTCGTGACGGTAGCGTTGATGCGTTGGGGGAAGGGGATCCACCCCCTGTTCCCGAGCGTCCTCGTGGCAGCGGCGCTGGGTCTCGGGGCGTCCAGGGCGGGCCTCCCGATCGGCGCGACAATCGGTGATGTACCCTCCGGCTTTCCGCCCCTGCAGCTCGACCTCCCGTGGAGCTCGTTGGGCACCTTGCTCGTGCCGGGCGTCGTGATCGCCTTGGTGGGCTTCGGCGAAGCAGCGTCGATCTCGCGCACGTTCGCCGCGGACGATCGCGAGCGGTGGGATCCCGACCGGGAGTTCATCAGCCAGGGGGTCGCGAACCTCGCCGCGGGGCTGTGGTCGGGGTTCCCGGTCGGCGGGTCGTTCGCGCGGAGCTCGCTGGCGAAGCTGGCGGGCGCCCGCACCCGGTGGGCCGGAGCCGTCACGGGTGTGGTCGTGCTGGCGGCCCTGCCCGTGGCCGGCCTGCTGAGTCCGCTGCCACGAGCCATCCTGGGCGCGACGGTCGTGGGGGCCGTCCTGGGCCTGCTCGACCCGCGGCCGCTGCTCTCGATCTGGGGCAAGAGCCGGCCGCAGGCGGCGATCGGCCTGGCCACGCTGATCGCGACGGTGGCGTTCGCGCCTCACGTCGAGTACGGGGTGGTCGTCGGGGTTGGACTGTCGCTGGTGGTCCACCTGTGGCGAGAGACGACGGTGCACGTGCCAGTCGAAGTCGATGGGCTCACGCTGCGGGTGTGGCCTGCGGGCGTGCTGTGGTTCGGGACGGCGGCGACGCTCGAGCGAGGGGTGTTGGACGCGCTCGCGGCCCACCCGGAGGCGGAGCGGCTGGTCGTCGACCTCTCTGGACTCGGGAGGATCGACTTCAGCGGTGCGCTCGTCCTGAGTCGAACGGTCAAGGAGGTGCGCGAGGACGGCGTGCTCGTGGTGCTGGAGGGCGCGCCTCCGCACGCGCGAGGTCTGCTCGAGCGCGTGGGCGTCGAGTGGGCAGAGGAGGAGAGGCCATGAGCTCCGCGCCGCGCCTGGGGATCCGCGAGAACCTGGGCCAGTTCTCGTTGCTCATCCTCGTCAACGCGTTCGTCGGCGCGATGGTCGGTCTCGAGCGCAGCGTGCTGCCGGTGCTGGCGGAGGATGAGTTCGGCGTTGCGGCACGCTCCGCGGTGCTCTCGTTCATCGCCGTGTTCGGGCTCACCAAGGCCGTCGCCAACTACCTGGCGGGGCGGCTCGGGGACCGGTTCGGCCGCAAGCCCGTGCTCATCGTCGGTTGGCTGCTCGCGCTGCCGGTGCCTGTCGCGCTCGTGTGGGCGCCGAGCTGGGGGTGGGTCGTCGCCGCCAACGCGCTCCTGGGCGTTCACCAGGGGCTCGCGTGGTCGACCACCGTGATCATGAAGATCGATCTCGCCGGCCCGAAGCAGCGAGGTCTGGCGATGGGCCTCAACGAGTTCGCGGGGTACCTCGCAGTCGCAGCGGCTGCGCTGGGGACCGGATACCTGGCAGCGGCGGGGAGCGGATCGCCGTTCGTCGTGGGGCTCGCCATCGCGGCAGCGGGGCTCGTGCTCTCGGTGGTCGCCGTTGCCGAGACCGTCGGACACGTCGCGGTGGAGTCGGCGGACGCGGACGACGGGGGCGCCCTCAGCGCGGGTGAGGTCTTCCGGCGGACGTCGTGGAGCGACCGGAACCTGTCATCGGTCAGCCAGGCGGGCCTGGTCAACAACCTCAACGATGGCGTGGCCTGGGGGCTGTTCCCGCTCGTGTTCGCGGCTGCCGGTCTGGACCTGAGGCAGATCGGGCTCCTGGCGGGTCTCTACCCCGCGGTGTGGGGCCTGGGACAGCTGGTCACCGGACCGGCGTCGGACGCCGTGGGCCGAAAGTGGCTCATCGTGGCGGGCATGGTCGTGCAGGCCTTCGGCGTGGCCCGAGTGGCCGCATCCGACGGCTTCGCCGGGTTCGCGGCGGCGGCGGTGCTGCTCGGGGCGGGAACGGCGATGGTGTACCCCACGTTGCTCGCCGCGATCGGCGACACCGCGCACCCCTCGTGGCGGGCCGGCGCTGTCGGCACCTATCGCCTCTGGCGTGACTCCGGCTACGTCGTGGGAGCCCTCGGCGCGGGGATGATCGCGGATCTCGTGAGCGTCGATGCCGCGCTCTGGGCGGTCGCCGCCCTGACGGGGCTCTCGGGGCTCCTCGTAGCTGTTCGGATGAAGGAGAGATCATGAAGACGTCCCACCTGCTCTGGCGCTCGCTGTTCACCAGCGCGCTGCTGCTCTCGAGCTGCGCACACCCGCCGCCACCCGAGTCGCCGCCGGCCCCGCCACACGAGGCGCCCTCTTCCGAGCCCGAGCCGGAATCCGCCGCCCCCTCGGCCAGTCAGGAGGCCCTCCGTCGCGCGGAGGCGACCGCCCAGGAGCTCGCGGGGACCCTCAAGACGAACCTCGTGGCAGCGATGTCGGAGCAGGGTCCCGAGGCGGCCGCCCGCTACTGCTCGGTGGGGGCGCAGGGGTTGACGGCGGGCATCGCCGACGCGCGCGGGGTTTCGGTGGGTCGCAGCTCTCTGCGTCTGCGGAACCCGACCAACGCGGGCCCCGCATGGGTGGAGGCCTGGCTCGCCCAGCAAGGCGAGCGGGCAGCCGACGGCGTCGAGACCGTGGGGCGGGTAGACACATTGCCGGATGGCAGCCAGGTCGCTCGCGTCATCAAGCCCCTGGCGATCGGCGGGCCGTGCGTCGTCTGTCACGGCCCCGCCGAGTCCCTCGCGCCGGGGGTCCGGGCCGTGCTGCTGGATCGGTACCCGGGCGACGCCGCGACGGGCTACTCGATCGGTGACCTGCGGGGCGCCCTCTGGGCGGAAGCGGCCGTCGGAGGGAGCGCGCCGACGACGCTGCAGATGTTCGGGGCTCTGCGCGCCGTGATGCACCAGGGGGACTACGGGAGCAAGGTCTCGCTGGGCGAGCTGCTCGCCGAGCCGGGTGGGCACGGCGTCGGTGCGCTGGAGGGGCTCGCCGGGGAGGTGACCTTCGACGGCGGGACCGCCTGGCTTTCGACTCCTGACGGATCCGGAGCGATCGCAACGACAAAGCTGGAGCCGGGGGCAGGCAGCGATCGGGGCGTCGCCCTCCTGGCCTTCCACCGCGTGGATGCGTGGACGACCCGGACGCTGGAGGAGCCGGCATCCCTGGCCGAGCTGGGCGATCGGATCCGCGACGCCGCGACGGAGGCGGGGCTCTCGCTCGACCACCCCATCCCGTTTCGCGTCGAGGGTCCGTTCGAACAGCTGAAGTACCACGTCATCGACGGATCGAAGCTGCCGGCCGGACCCTCCAGCCATGATGCCCACAAGGACGCCGGGATCACGGTCGAGCACGCCGCCGTCGAAGCGACGCTGATCGGACTGTGGTCGACCGAGCACGCCGGGATCTTCACCCACATGGGCGACACGACCCACGTGCACGTCACGGTCGCCGAGCCGCTGGGCAGCGGACACGTCGACGAGGTACGTGTCCCCACCGGTGCCCGGCTGATGCTGCCGACCGCGTCCCGGGGTCCCTGAGCGGCTACGGACTCCGACCGGGCGGTACGGTCCGGGCCTCCGACCAGAACTCCCGAGACGCAGGCACCTTGCCCACCAGGTCGTGGTACTCGAGGCTCTCGGCGGAGATACGCCACTTGCTGGCCCGGCCGACAACCCGCACGGAGCCGACCTCGGGCGCGGTCCATTCGACCGAGAGGGTCCGCTCCTCGCCGGGCAGCAGCCGGTTGTCGGACAGCTTCTCGATGTCGGGCCACCATCGGAACACGGTGCCGATTCGCTCCCGAGCCGTGCTCAGCGTCGTGCCCTGCTCGTCGACTACCTCGAGCTCGACGAGGATGAACCGCTCGGGATCGCCTGTCGGCAAGCGGTGTCCGGCAAACGCGTTGCGGAACACGAGCTGAGCCTGAACCGTCTGGCCCGGCGCGGCGGAGGTGGGGAGGGAGCCCCAGGTGACCTGGAGACCGTCGGGGTAGACCTCCCGGAGGGGCGCCAGGCCGGCCTCGTACTCCGGCTTCTTCGGGATCAGAGACCCACCGAACCAGTGCCGCCGAGTCGCGCGGGCCGGCATGCTGGCGACGAGCGGCCGCTGCACCTCGGGCATGTGGCAGCTCTGACAGATCCGGCCCTCGTCCGCCTGGGGGCTGGCCGCGAACTCACGCCCCGTGCTGAACGAGCACGCGAGCACGAGCTCGGGGAAGTCGGCTTCGGCCTGGTGGCAGCGGGTGCAGACCTCCTCGGTCACCAGATGCTCCGACCGCGCCGTGGGATGCGGGGCGCTCGTGTCCCCGAACGGACCGAGCACCACGCCGTCCCGAACGTGACAGGTCGCGCAGGTGATCGCCTCGAGCTGGAGCGCCTCGTCGTAGCTGGGGTTGTCGACGTAGATCGGCTGGCCGAGGCGGCCGTCGCGCAGCCCGGTCACCAGCCGAGGCAGCTGCGCCTCAAGGGGCGTGTGGCAGTTGACGCACATCCAGGTCACGTCCCCGCCGTCGGGTCGCGGTTTGTGGAGCTCCGCCTGGAACTGCAGGTCGTCCAGCCAGGCGTGGGCATGCGTCGACAGCTTCCACTCCGCGTAGATCTCCTGGTGGCAAGCTCCGCAGGTCGACGCCCGGACGTCGGGGAGCCCCGCGGGGACCTCGGCCCCGAGGACCACCGGGGAGAGGTAGTCGGGCTGGGAGCGATAGAACGTCCTCGCGGCCTCGACTCCATCCGCGGGCGACGGGGAGGGGGCGGCCCGGGCGCCGCAGCCTGCCGCGACGACCAGCGTCAACAAGGCGGAGAGATGGGGTCGGGTGAATCGCACGAACTACTCGAAAGGATAGCCGCGGGCCTTCCAGGCGCCCGTGCCTCCCTGGACGTCCACCACGTCGTAGCCCGCCGCGCTGAGCTGGGAGGCTGCAGACCGGGAGCGTCCGCCCGACTGGCAGATCACGTACACGGGGGTACTGCCCCGGTACGCGCTCAGCTCGTCGAGGCGCTTCGGTAGCTCCTGGAGCGGGATGTTGACCGCGCCGGGGACGTGGCCGCCGCCGTACTCGCCCGCGGTTCGGACATCGACCAGGATTGCGACTTGCTTGAGCTCCGAGTGGAGGGTGTCGACGTCGATCACCTTCGAGGAGCCCGAGGGGTCGGCAGCCTCGCTCGGTGCGTTCGGGCCGCTCTGTGCCGAACCGCGGCCGCAAACGGCGAGGACGAGGACCCCGAACACGAGGGCGAGCGCGGGAAGGAACCAGTTGAAGCCCATGACTGTCACTCCTCCAAGGCCGCGAGGAGCTGGATCTCCCGCGCGCCGGTGTTGCCGCCGGTGGTGGTGGTCGCCTCGATCCGAACCCGACGGGCCGTGGCCGGAGCCGCGAGTTCGAACCGATAGGTCACCAACGGATCGGGGGTCTCGAAGGGGCCGAGGATCGTCGCACCCTCGTCGAGGACGAGACGAACGCCCTCGATGATCGCCGAGCCGTCGTCCATCCAACGACTTCGGAAGCCGACCTCGGTGAACGTGCGCTCCTGGCCGAGGTCGATCTCGACCCAGGCGCCATCGCCGTCTCCGTGCGAGGACCACTCCGTCGCGACCAATCCATCGATCGCGTGGTTCGCCCCCCAGCCCTCGTCGTCGGCTGCACCCCCGAAGTTGCTTGAGACGTCCGTGACGGACGCACCCATCTGCAGCGTCGCGACATCCGTCAGCTCCTCGCCGTCGTCCGGCCGGGTGTCGAACCCGCCCTCCTCCGACAACCACACCCTTTCGGCTTCATCTTCGGCCCGGGCTCGGAAGACGTAGGAGGTGTCGGTAGCGAGGTCGAAGAGGGGCACCTCGTGCTCGATGCTCAGCTCGTCCCCAACCATGGCGGGGTCTTCGGCCAGCAGGTCGAAGCCCGCGGTCCCGTACTCGACCTCGCACGTGGTGGGCACGTTCGTGTCGAACCTCACGACCGCCCCCGATGTCGTGAGGTCTTCGACGCGGAGGTCGAGAAACTCGACCTCCGTGGTGCAGCCGGAGAAGAGGGCGGCGCCGAGCGCGAGGGTGAACAGCATTCGGGGATCATTCATGTCGATCATGAGACGCGAACGCACAGCGAGGATTCGCCTCGTGGGGGGAATCCTGGCGTCATGCCTGGGACTCTGCCTGTTCATGGAAGCGAGACTCGACAGTAGTCCGGCCGTTTGTGGGCTTCGAGGTCGCGTGCCGCTTCTTCTCAGGACACGCGGCGGGCAACGCCCCGATAGGTCGCCCCTGCCCAGCGGGGGACTCCGCCGAGATAGAAGCGATCGAGCTTCTCGAGATCGAACCCGGCTTCGCGAACGAGGGAGTCCATCGGCCGGTTGAGGTTGCAGCCGCCCGCGACCACCCGCTGCAGGGGGTTCAGCCGGTCCTGCCACTTGCGGGGGCCGGGGTCGGGTGCCAGTCCATGTTCGATGAAGTGGAGGGTACCCCCTGGTTTGAGCACCCGGTGGACCTCTGCGAGGGCCTCGGCCGGCGCGGGAATGGTGCACAGCGACCAGGTCACGAGCGAGCAGTCGACGCTGCCGTCCTCGAGGGCCAGGGCCGCTCCGTCGAGTCCGGCGTAGCTCACCTTGACCGGACTGTCGGCGATCCGTTCGAGCGCCAGCCGTCGACCGAGGACCGCGGGATCCACCGCACGCACCAGGTCGACCTCCTGGGGGTAGTGGGGAAGGTTCAGGCCAGACCCGAAGCCAAGCTCGAGGACGACTCCGTAGAGCCCGCTCGCGACCATGGCCCGCTGGTCGGCGAGCGTCGGGCTGTCCATGACGAAGTTGACGATGCGGGGGAGGAGTTGGTCGGCGTACAGGCTCATTTTTCTACTCTCCGCGGTGGGGTCTCCTCCTCAGACGAGACAGAGGGTAGCGATCGGGATTCTCCCTCTCTGAAGTCGGACGGTCGGAATCCTCTCGGCCGACCCGTGCCTCTGGTGGGTTGAGGCGCATCCCGCGCTCGAAAGGAACCTGGCCATGCTCGAGACCCTCCTCCCCCGCAACGAGTCCACCTTGGATCGCGTCGTGCGCGTCCTCCTTGGAATCGTCCTTCTCGCCCTCGTGTTCGTCGGACCCCAGACCCCGTTCGGGTGGATCGGCCTGGTCCCGCTGGTTACAGGCCTGGTCGGGAGTTGCCCGATCTACCGGCTTATGGGCTGGACGACCCGGAAGATGGGGCGCGGAGAAGCGTGACGCCGCGGGCATGCAGGTAGGATCCCCGCGGCGAGGCCTTTCTTGGGACCATCGGACGCAGAGCTGCTGCAGAGCGCCGCCGCGGGGGACCGCGACGGCTTCGCGGCGATCGTCGAGCGACATCGGGCCGCGGTCTGGCGCCTCGCCCGCGGCGTGTGCCCAACGGCCGAACTTGCCGAGGAGGCGATGCAGGAGGCCTTCGTGGCCGCCTGGCGCGGCGCCGGGTCGTGGAGCGGCCGCGGCTCCGTGCGGAGCTGGCTCCTCACTCTCACTCGTCACGCCGCGCTCCGGCACATCCGCCGACGATCCGGCGAGCCGGCGCGGATGGAGCCGCTCGACGAGCTGGGCGTTCGCGCGGGTTGGGGACGCGAGGACTCGCCCGAGACCCTCGCCGCCCGCCTCGAGGAGCGAGCGGTGCTCGTCCGCGCGCTGGACCGCCTCGGGCCGCTGGACCGTGAGATCCTCATCGTGCGTGAGCTCGAGGGACTGGATGGCCACGACACAGCGACGCTGCTGGGTCTGTCCCTCCCTGCGATGAAGAGCCGCCTCCACCGCGCGCGCCTTCGCCTGCTCGCCGAGCTTCGAAAGGACAGGGACGATGCCTGAGCCGAGGCTGATCGCAGGGATCCGGTGCGACGAGGTCCTGGAGCACCTCTCCGACTACCTCGACGACTCCGCGGCGGCCGACATCCGCGCGGCTATCGAGGGTCACCTCGCCGAGTGCGACTGGTGCGAACGGTTCGGCGGCGAGTTCGGCCAGACCATCGCGGGGATCCGCCGGACTCTGGGCAGCCCCGAGGAGCCCTCAGGCGAGGTTCTGGAGCGACTGGCGGCTCGGCTCGCGGTGGAGTCGGTGGTCGCCGCCGAGGACTGACAGGGCCCGGATGCACAGGCCGCTTCAGTGGCCCCACGAGGACCAGCTGAACATCTGTTCCGCCTCGTCTGCCCCACACATGCCCCACATCAGCCTGCAGATCCGAGCCGAATCGAGCCGACACCAGCGCACTGGAAGGCCCCAAGATCGCCGCACTGCGCCCCATCACAGCCCCCGCCCCACCCGCACCCCTTGCTGAACTGCAACTTCGAGCATCTTTAGAGTCGCTGTAATCCCAGCTGGTTAGTCCTGGATTCTTGCCATCTGCCCCACATATGCCCCACAGGAGGCGGGATGGCGAGCGTCGGCAAGGTCGGGAAGAA
>Ga0209992_10000703_pt1 | contig 41587 bp, 53 predicted proteins | sample 2SBtaG_2_FD_182564 | JGI IMG/M metagenome (GOLD analysis project Ga0209992, IMG submission 182564) | Deep subsurface microbial communities from Kolumbo volcano to uncover new lineages of life (NeLLi) - 2SBTROV12_ACTIVE470 metaG (SPAdes)... | ecosystem: Environmental > Aquatic > Marine >...
CTGACGAAGCAAAGGCTGAAGCACCAGCTGACGAAGCAAAGGCTGAAGCACCAGCTGACGAAGCAAAGGCTGAAGCACCAGCTGACGAAGCAAAGGCTGAAGCACCAGCTGACGAAGCAAAGGCTGAAGCACCAGCTGACGAAGCAAAGGCTGAGGATTAATTATGCCTGTAGAAAAAAAGGGTAACAAAGGTTCTAGTCCAAAAGTCTACGAGTATTATAAAATTGATGGTGACAAAGCTTCAAAAATAAAAAAAGTCTGTTCACGATGTGGAAAGGGTATATTCATGTCAGAACATAAAAACCGTCGTACCTGTGGACGTTGCAACAATACAGAGTTTATTTAATACAATTTCTTTTTTCTAAGTTTTGAATTCTTTGCATGAATAATTTCTAACTTTTGTAACAAAACCTCATCAAACTTGATACGTGTCAATAATTCTGCATTTAATTTAATATTGTTTATATCTAAAGAAATTTTTGATACTGGGAGTTTTTTTTCAATCCAAAACTTCATTACTTTATCTTCTAATTTATAATCTCTAAATCCAGAGGGAAAACGTTTAGTTATATGAGATATCAAGGTAGTGTCATTAAAAACACTTCTTGGCTCTAATAATCTGGTATTATCAGAGTAAACATTTTCAAATAGATTACTTGATACTTCATCAGAGATTATCTCCATCTTTGATAATCTAGTAAATAATTCAAGATAATGCAAAAATTCATGCGCTAAAATAGCGTGAATTGTTCCTTTAAGACCATAAGCAACTAACGGAGCAGATATTTGAATTATTATTTGCACAGAATTCTTTACAGGAACAGGGATTGTTCTGGCAAAAAGTATTCCAGCATCTGTTGAACTGGCAGTATCGGCAATAATTATTGACGGATCAATATATGCAATAGGAAAATTGACATGTGATGCTTTTTCTATACGCTCAATTCCTGATGAAACAAGTGGAAATCGTTTAATAATTAAATCAAAAATTTCCGTATTTAAAATTCCTTTATTTCTTGCCTCTTTGATTTGAACTAATGGATCCACACATAAGGTCAAAAAATTAGTATAAAAAATGTTAATTTTTGTTAGTCTTACCCATTACATCAATTTGTTTAAAATCAAATTGAACACATGTACATTTATTTTCTAACAATTCACTCAGATTGGGCTTAACAGTGGACTTTTCAACAAATGATTTGATTGGAACACCACCATCAACTAACATGAAAATTTTTAAAAAATTTGGATTAGGTTTTTTATATCTAAGATTATAAATTGACTTTTCAATAGTTTTTTCTCCTCTGTTATGAATCACTAAAGGATTTTTTTTGATTAAATGAAGTTTTTTGAGTAAATTATCATCAAATGGACTTTCAGATTTTACAAAAATAGATACACTTGACCTGAATGGCACAGAATCTTTTGGTTGAGACTGAATCTGACGCAAATCATATAATTCAATTCCATCCAAAGAAATCTTTTTTTTAAATCTTAATTTTCTAATATGAGGTTCAAATATTTTTACAAAAAATGGTCTACCATTTCCTGATATTAGACTAGATTTATCTTCTCCACCGATCCAGTTTATCTTAATTTGCTTTGAATTATATTTCATGTTGAGAAATTGTGTTATTTGTCCTTCAACACTATTGAAATTTCCTAGTCCATGAAAATTACAAGCGGTACAACCTTTTCCTTGACAATTTTTACATGATTTTTGTTTCTGTGGGATATTTCTTCGATTCTTTGTGTATCTTCCATATGCAAATAAAGATCTTGACTGTATTCTACACGAATCATCTTTAAAATTTATTTTAAATGTTATATCTGGAATGTTAATTTCAGTTTTCGTTTTTGTTCGTCTTGCAAATTTTTTACCTAATTCATAATTTACCTGTGTTTTGATATTTATTCCACCTCGTATCCTAAATTTTGATTTAATGAAATCATCATTATCAGAAACTGATGTTTTTAGAGTTGTTCCTACAAGAAAAGTTGAAAATTTGTGTAATGATGAATTTTCAATCATATGTTCAACAACTTGATCAAATGTTTCAAACATATTTTTACAGATAAAACACTTTTTGAGTGATAATTTTTTTGTATTTAAATTAAATTTTTTACCTAGACTGTTACTTGGCTTCAAAGATAATTTTTTTGAAATTAATCTCCCAATGCAATAATTACATAATGAATGATTTTTCAGGATGTTATTTACTAAGATCTGAGTTGATTCTATATCCTTCATATCAATATGTACAATCTGCTATTCTATGAATATTTTATGATGCCTTAACCAAGTCCTAATTTTCGCATCATGCCTTGCATTTGACGACCTTTTGATGCTTTCATCATATTTTTTGAATTTTTATAATTTTTTAATAATTCTTTTACTTCGTGTTCAGGCCAACCTGAACCTCTTGCAATTCTTTTAATTCTAGATGCGTTCAATAAATCAGGATCTGCTTTTTCTTTTGTGTTCATACTTTGAATAATGTATCTCCATTTATCCATACGTTTTTCCATCTGTTCAAGTTGATCTTCTTTAACCATTCCTGACAAACCAGGCATTGTTTCCATTAAACTTTGTAAGGAACCAACTTTTGTAACTTCCTCCAACTGATAAAAGAAATCTTCCATATTCATTTTTCCACTAGAAATTCTTTTCATTCTAACCTCATCGGCTTCATTTTCAAGACGTTTTGCTAAATCAAGTACCGCTTGAACATCACCCATTCCAAGTAACCTGCCCACAAATCTTGTTGGTGAAAATTGTTCTAAATCATCAATCCGTTCTCCAGTTCCGACATACATTACTTGTGCACCAGTAGCTGCTGATGCAGCCAATGCACCACCGCCTTTTGCTGAACTATCTAACTTTGTAATTACAATTCCACCAACTGGAATGATCTTGTGAAATGCCTCCGCTTGAGAAAAGCATTGTTGACCAATTGTTCCATCTATTACAAGTAAGCCTAAATCCGGTTCTGCTACTTTACTAATATCTACCATCTCATCTAAAAGATCTTTTTCCTCTTTGTGTCTACCAGCAGTATCAATTAGAATTATGTCCAAGTTTGAATTCTCAAAATATTTTAAACCATTTCTTACTATTTTAGGTGAATCTTTATTATTTTCTTCCCCATAAACTTCGACATTTGATTTCTCACACATGGTGCGAAGTTGAACTAATGCACCTGGTCTAAATGTGTCAGCTCCTATTACGCCAACACGATAACCTTGTTTAGTGAGAAACTTGGCAAGTTTTGAGGAAATTGTAGTTTTTCCACTACCTTGAATCCCTAACATCAAAACTTTGTTAATTTTACCTGATTTGAAATGAAATTCTGTATCATTTCCTAATAATTTTGCAAGTTCATCATATAGTATTTTAACAATATGATCTTTTCTTGATAATCCTGGTGGCGGGGTTTCATTCAATGATCTTTCTTGTAGATTTTTTGTAATTTCTAAAACAAGTTTTACATTCACATCTGATTGTAATAAAGAACGCTGAACATCCTTAGCTAATTCTTTTATTAGTTCTTCATCAATACCAGATGAACTAACAATTTTTTTTATGGCAGAGCGAAGTCCGTTTTTGAGATTATCTAACATTGTTAACTAGTCCAATATCCACTATTTCAAATCTTCCTCTGTATCCGTCCCATTTTTTTTTAAATTCTATAATTTTAAGTGGGTTATTAAATAGGGGGCAATTTAAAACAAATGTTTCTGCTTCGCCACCTTCAAAATTTAAATTAAATTGGAATTTTTTTGAAAGTTTTTCTAAAATTTCAAGATCAGTATAGGTAATCTTTTTCCCAAGCCATCTATCATCTAAACCATTTGTAGTTACACTGCATATTATAAATTCAAAATTGTCATCTAATAGATTTTTCATATAAACCGATGCATTTTCATGCCATAATGGTGAAATTAATTTTAATTTTAAATCATCACAAATAGATTCAAAATTAGATTTTTGAAACTCACTTAATATTCCACCATGAACAATTCCTTCAATTTGGAAATTATTTTTTGCCTCGCTGATTAATTTATGTAAAAGTGAAATTTCATCGGTAGTATTTGTGGATACTGACTTGCCAATTATATGAGATATATTCATAGATTCAGATTGTACTTTTGTTTTTGTAATGTTATCGTAATGGAGTAAATTACTTTCATCTGAATATGGTATTATTGTGATTAATGCCTCAATTGTGTGACCAAGTTTTTTTGCTTTGTAAATTGCATAGCAGCTATCCTTACCACCTGAAAAAAAAGCTGCTAATTTCATTATTATCAAAAAATATTGGGTGCCTCAATACTCATAATCCTCATCAAAAGTCAGTTGGCTTTTCCAATCATCATTAGCATCCCATTAGGATGTTTTTATTCGCATTATTTTTATTCTTCCCATGACATCCCAATATTCAACATCTTGACCTTGTTCAAGTTTTCCTTCTACTTCTTCATCAATCAAATCGGCATCAACTGTTTCAAAAGTTTCAGAGTCCATTACTTGAATAGTAGAACCAGTGATTGAAATTATTTGTCCTGTTTTTTTATTGATTAGTGGAACATGAATTTGCATACTGACAGGACCAACATGTGGTCGTTTTTGCCCATCAAAAATTCCAATACCAACAATTCTTGCCTTGGCTGCTCCATGTTTACCTGGTTTACTTGTATCATATTCAACTATCTTACAAGGATCTCCTGTTGGTTGATCAGAAACAGGCAATAAGATATAAGAACCAATTTTTAACGAACCTAAATCAGATGGTTTGCTCATACTTGTTCAAATTTTGAGGACTATTTACCTTTTTTTATTTTAATTTTTCTAAAAGAGAAAAACTAACTAGATTATTCATTACTATACCCTTTCTACAAATATCGAGTCTAGTTTGTTCACAATATTTGTTATCACTTTGATGACTCTTTTCACTCGAAACTTCCATTATGACAATGTTATTGCTATAAGGAAATGTGAATTTTGGTGTAACACTGGAAAAAAGCTCCATGTGTCCAAAGCCAGTATATCCTACTTTATCGCGTCGTGCTACATGAGTAGCCACATCAATTTGATCTTCATGGGAATCACCATATTCTAAATAGTAGATTGAAATAAAATTTGGTTTCCCAAGAGCTTGTCTTTCAAAAAGCAAATCATCAATTTTAAAAATGAATGATGGTTTTTCTAGTAGATTTTTAGACATTTCAGTAGAAATTTTTTGATGGTTTTTAAATTGTGCAAGAATATAGTGATTTGTTGCATAAGAGAAATATGGTTGACTATTCTCCGAGAATGTGGCAGTTACAAAATACATATCTCCAATATTTTTTGAACCCATCCAGAGGTCTTTTTGTTCAATTGAATTATGATCATGAAGATATGGTGAACAAACATAGCCAGTAGTTCGAATCTTTTGAATAGTCATAGTTTCAAAATTATTAGAAGATATTTAATTTTTGTTTAATTTAGCACTAAAACTAAAGTTAATAATACAAAAAAACTGTAAAAATACAGTCCCCACTTAGCTCAGCCTGGTAGAGCTTCCGGCTGTAGTTGTCGGCTTAGGGCTGAAAAACAGCAGTCTATCAGGCATACAGAAACCGGGTTGTCGAAGGCTCAAATCCTTCAGTGGGGACCATTTCTTTTTAAAAATTAAAATCATTCATTTGTAACTCAGGCTTATTTTCATTGAAATTCATTTTTGAGATTTTATAATAGATTATCTCACCCCTGCGTTCTATAACTGCAATAATTGGTTCTTTACCCATCTGTGTTATTTCATAGATATTTTTTTGGATCTGGCCAATCTTTTCTTGTGCACCTTCATTTAGTGCAAATACAAGATATTTTGAAGACTTTGTTCCGAAATTACCACGTTCATAAACTCGAAAATCAGAACCAAATCCAAATCCATCTTTGACAACATAACCACGAGTTCTAAGATCTCGAAATATTAGAAATTTTGTAAGAATATCTTCATCAGTCTTAATACAGAATTGCATTAAACTGTCAAAATCAACAATACGACTTCCTTTGGTAAGTTTCAATTTTTTTAAATATAACAGATATAATGTTTCAAAAGTGTTGAGGAAGTAATCACAATCATTATTTTCTCCATATCCTTTTTGCTTTAGTTCATTTTGCATTTTTTGGTTTTTTATCAGCGTTTTATTTTTAGATAAATTTCCGTGTATTTGGAATTCTAAATCTGATGACATTATGAATTGGCTGAGGATTTTTCCAATATAAGAATAAATACAATTTTTAGGTATATTACATGAAATTAACCCAATTTTCTAACCGTTAAAATAGGGCAATTTAATTTTCATCATTATGCATGGAGCATGTTATAGACAGGGTAGAGGACAACCTTATGCGAATACTAGGCACATAAAAGGTAAGCCACAGATCAAAATTGCTAAATTTAACAGCGGGAACACCAAAGGTGATTTCGATGTATGTGTTCAATTATTAATTAACGAAAAAGTTCAGATTAGACATATGGCTATAGAATCGACCAGATTAGCTGCTAACAAAACTTTAGAAAAAACAACTGGTGAATCAGGTTATTCATCACGTCTAAGAATTTATCCACATATCAGACTTAGAGAAAATAAAACAATTGCAGCAGCAGGAGCAGATAGACTTTCAGAAGGAATGAGAAGGGCATTTGGTAAAGCAAACAGTCTTGCAGCAAGAGTAAAGCAAGGGCAAGTCATAATGGAGATGAATGTGAAAAAACAACACTTGGAAGCTGCAAAAAAAGCATTGAAAGGTGCATGTGTCAAACTACCAGGTACGCCTACAATCAAAGTAATAGAATTAAAAAAATCAAAAACCTAATTTTTCCTGAAAATTCTTTTGATTTGATTTTATCAAATCAACAAATTCTAAGAATTCATCATTTGTTGGGTTTCTATCTAATACTCTTCGATGTTGATAATAAAACGAGTTGTAAAGGCGTCCTATGAGAATACCTAACCATAATGATTGAGAATCAAGCGAGTATGTGATTTGATAGTCCACAACGGAGTCTGTAATTTTTCGAATTTCATCATTTTTTACAAAAATTTCATCTAGTTTATCATGTAATATCTTAAGAATTTTTTCGTCCATACATGTAGTATAACTGTGTGATTAAAAACAATGTTGAAAAAATCATTAAGCTTTAATATCCTATTTTTGATTTAACGATTGAGCAGTCGTCGTATAGTTTGGTTATTATTCTAGCTTGCCAAGTTAGTGACCCGGGTTCGAATCCCGGCGACTGCATTTTAATTTGTGTTGACTTCTAACCCATTTTTTATAATATCTAACGCCTCAATCACTTTTTCAGGTTTTGGTAGTTGAATCATGAAAATATTTTCTGGAGAATCTTTTGATGCAATTGCAAGTATATAGTTCTGAGCTAAATATTCAAAAAACTTGAAATGGGTATTTGCATTAACTAATACCCTTTCCTTAATTCCACCATTTGAAAATGTAAGTAAAATCTCTACGAATACATGGCCAATCCCATCTTGTAAAATATTTAAATTTGTATCAACAGATAGAGGCTTGCCAGCTATTTTTGCCAAAATTTCATTAAAATGTTTTTGTTCAAAACCTATACACGGTATTTGTTTTCCATTAAAATCTTGAATTGATAAATCATCATGACATTCATCTTGAAGTTTTTTTAATTCCTCACTTGACAACTTATTTCCTCAGCATCTTTGGAATTACTCTGTCTCCAAGTTTTACTAGAAATGGTGTTATGATTGCTGTAATAATTGTAATTACACCAATTAATGGGAATAAAAATGCACTAACAACACCCGCGTCAACTCCAACTTTAATTATTACGATTGAGAATTCACCACGTGGGGCTGCTAGGGTGAACGCAGATCTAAGAGATTTCCCACGCTCTTGTCTGAAAATAACATTACCTAACATATTTCCACCAAATTTCATTAATAATGCTACAACAATTAGAGCAATTGCAACAAAAATATAATTTTCAAGTTGTCTTACATCCATTAGTGCACCTACAGAAACAAAAAATATTGCTACAAACATATCTTTAATTGGACTAGAAAGTATTTTTGAAACTTCAGCAGATTTTGATTCTGCAATAAGAACTCCCGCAAGGAATGCACCTATAGCAACGGATAATCCTACAACATTAGCTAGTAATGAGTAACCAAAACAAACGCCCAAAATCGCCAAAAGTAGAATTTCTCTATTTTCAGCACTAGCAACTTTGTCAACCAGTTTTGGTATAACCCTAATTCCTACTGTAAAAGTACCAACGATTAAAATTCCTGCAACAACAACCACTGCAACAATACCTTCTATAGATACATTACCTACTAATGCAATTGATTCAAGTGATGCTATTAGAATTACTGCTATTACATCTTCTACAATAAGAATTCCTAAAACAAGAATTGAAGATTCCTTTTTTATCTTACCTGATTCTTCTAAGACCTTGACGATTATAGCAGTACTACTTATTGATAATGCAGCTGCCAAGAATAATGAATCCATGAACTCTAACCCCATGCTAGTACATACATAGAACACTAATCCTAACGTCATAAACAGACCTAATGTTCCTACTCCAATAGCCACTTTTCCAATTGACCGTATCTTTGCAAATGGAAACTCAATTCCAATAACAAAAAGTAATAAAATCACGCCAATTTCTGCAAATACATTCAGTGCGGAAATGTCAGATAATAGCCCAACTGCAGTCGTATCTGAAGTTCCAATATCATCTGACAAAAATGGTGCCCATAGAGGTGACAGTGGACCAATTAACATTCCTGCAAACAAATATCCTATAATTAATGGCTGACGAATTTTGAAAAATGCTAATGTAACAATACCTGCAAGGATCATAATTATTGCCAAATCAGTTACAAATGTATCATGAGGCATTTGTAATGGATTAATTTTATCTACAATATCCCATAAACCGCCTGTAAGTGAAGACTGAAGATTTCCATCTGATTCAACCTGCAGAAAAAAGTTTTGCATTTATTCATTAGATCTAATTTCCTTAAAACAATTTTGAGGATAATGGCTTTATTATGACATTTTCTATGACTAATAATCTGGGATGATGATCAGAGTGACTGATTTATGAAGAAATAAGCTCTGGGGTATCTGACCAGGTTTGGTAATTCTAAGAGAACCTATATTATTAATAGTACCGTACTATACGGTAATATATGTTAGAATGTGAATATTGTGAACAACATTTCATCGAGAATAGAAATGGATTAGCTGAAAAAACATTTCATGAACTGCTTCATGACCCAGAAACTGTCAATAAGTAACCTCGATGAATCTTATTTTATTTTATCTGGAGCTTTTTTAATCAGTAAAATATTGTTAATAATACATGGCAGTAAAAAAAAGTAGAAAAAATACTGCAAAAAAAGTAAAAAAGAAACCTAATCTAAAAAAAGAACCAAGTAACAACCAATTATTAAAAAAGGTAGCATCAGTTTCTGATTCAACAAAAACGCTATCAAAAGAGATCAAATTAATGACCAAGATTTTTGCAGATAACCAAAAAATCCTAGTATCAATGAAAAAAATGATTGACACGTTAGGTTCAACAATGAATCAAATTCAAAAACAATCAAAGCAGATAAACATTATAGAGGAAGATACACAAAGACTATTTTCAGGATTAAATGAAGCAAAAGCAAATACAGGAATAATATCTAGATTAAATGAACAAACAAACAACTTGCAAGAAAAAATTAAAAAAATTGAAGATTCGGAAAAATCATCTCCAAAAACTGAAGAATTAATTCAAACTGTGACACAAAGTGTTGATTCCATAAGAAATAATTCAAAAATGATAATGAAGGTGGCAGATAGAGTAGACGATGTTAAAGAACAGATTAAATCAGTTTCAAGTAAAACAATTTCCTCATCTGGAATTACAAATCAGATTGATGAGCTAAGAAAAAATATTCAGTCTATCACTAGTAGAACTGGGGCAATAAGTGAAGATATGTCTAATCTTAAGAATGAGATAGGTGGGATTATCAAAAATCCTGATACAAGTTCAGTAATAGGGGAAGGAATGAAAACATTCAGATCACAGATTGAAGAAAAAATTTCAAATCTATCAAATATTATAGATAGATCAGATGAATTAGCCTCAGATTTTCATAAAAAAACAGACAAAGTATTCCAAGAACTACAAGGAATCAAAAATGTTACAAACAAAACTGCTGATGATTCATCGAAAGAAGTTCTTGCAATTTTAAAATTATCTGAATATCAATCCAGTGTTAGAATGCAAGCAGAATCAAAATATGGCGATATTAAAGATATAGAGAAAATGACTACTCAAACTACAGATATTGTAAACCTCTTTGATAGATTATCAATTGAGGCAGATGAAAAAATTCCATTACCACATGAAGTTAGGCAGTGGGCAATAGGAAAAATCTTTGACTGTGCTGATAGATGGGAGTTAAGATTTTCTGATGTGTTTAATGTTTTGAAAGATAATCTAGGGAAAGAATTATTGAAAGAGACAATACGAATAAAGCAAGTTAGAGATATTTTTGGGATCAGAGCAGTTGATGAAGTAAGAACTGAATTAAATATTTCTTAGACATCTTTTGAGAAATCATATTCTTTCATCTGCTGTTTCTTTCTATTTAATACAGCAAATATAACAAGTAGTGCAGCAATCCAGATTGAACTAAAAATTATATTTGAAAAACTAACATACATGTAAGGTATTGCATCAGCCAGATTTTCTTGTAAAACTTCTGCTCTATCGCGAATGTCTGTTATTCCAGTATGAAATGCAGCACTATCAGTTGGTACAGCTGTAATCTTTTCAGCACTGATAATCATTATATTTAGATCAGTCTGAATTCTTGTAAAGTTTGTACTATCAGTTGGAAATATCCAAACTGGATTACCATCTACTGGAAGATGACCCTTAATTGCTTTAAGATCAGTTAAAATTGATTGTGGATCAGATGATGCCATAGTTCTATCCAATAATCCAACTGACATATCAAGTGGGTATACATCAGTGCTATACCCTACAAATGCCATATATCCACCAATTACAATTATTGCAAAAATTCCTCCAAGTGCTAATTTATAAAAATAATCTGCCATTTTTTCTTCCTTTGATATTTTAAGCTCACTAAACTTTGGTCTTTTAAATCTTGTATGTGAAAAGCTTAACCAAGCAATATAGAAGAAGCCTACTGCTTGTAAGGCAATAATAGGCGCAAAAATTGGATTATTAGAAAATATTGCAATGAAAATTCCCAATATACCATAAACAGCAAAGAATAATTCCAAAAGTGTAGTCTTTGAGAATGGAAGATTGTAGGCTTTATCTCTCCAATCATCGTTATTTTTGATAATTCCATACTTTGGAGTCCTAAGAAACTCATTTTTCTTACCTAATGCACCATCAAAAACCGCCACTGTGTTATTTACAGACATGCCAATTGAGTAAACAAGAAGATATGGTAATGCTTTTGCGTGAGCTTTCCAGTTATTTTTATACATTTTATGGATTACTAGAAGATATGCACCTGGGCCCATAGCAAGATATGTTGCTAATGTCACTGCTGGCAAGAAACTAACAATGTAGAGATTTATTTCAGATGCAAGTAGTATAGGTAATGTAATAAATTGTATAAGCATTAATGGAAAAACAATATGTCGTGTGAGTTGAATAAATGCTTGTAACTTTGCATCAAATGCAATCTTTCTTTTTAGAAGAATATCACCAAGTAATTTAATTGCACATTGTATAGATCCTTTCGCCCACCGAAATTGTTGTCTTTTTGCACCATTCATTTGTACAGGAAGTTCTGCATCAACTACTATGTCTGGTAAGAATAAACATTTCCAACCTTTCATCTGTGCTCTATAACTTAGATCTAAATCCTCTACAAGTGTAGCAGTATGCCAGCCTCCAGCATCCTCGATACATTCTTTTCTCCAGATACCTGCTGTACCATTAAAATTCATAAAAAGATGAGAATTACTCTTGGCTTTCTGCTCAACTAAAAAGTGAAAGTCTAGATTCAAAGCCTGAGCCTGAGTAAGTGCAGAATAATTCTTGTTGACATGTCCCCATCTACATTGAACCAAACCTATTTTTGAATTTGTAAAATGTGGTATAGCTCTTTTCAAATACCATTTTGGTGGTATAAAATCAGCGTCAAATATTGCAACAAAATCACTTGTTGTAGATTTCATTGCATGTTTTAATGCTCCAGCTTTGTATCCTGTTCTAGTTCCTCTTCTTACATGTGAAATATCAAATCCTTGGCTTTGATATTTAAGAACAGTTTTGTGCATTAAATTCACTGTTTCATCATCAGAATCATCTAAGACCATGATTCTCATTTTTTCTTTAGAATAATCCTGTGCACAAACTGCATCCACTAATCTAGTTGCAACATATTTTTCATTGTAAATAGGAAGTTGTATTGTTATTGTAGGCTCACCTATCTCAGATACAGTATTTTCATCTTTTCTTCTACTAGATAAAAATGCCAAATAATAGAAATTACAAGTATAACCAATTATAACAATTGCACAAAATAGGAAAATCTGAAATACAAATTGTGTGAATGGATTACCTTCCATAATCTAACACTACTGAAAGTTTCTGGCTATTTATATTTGAAATTGAGCATTATTTTTGCTCAAATATTTTAATTGCTTCAGGAGGACAAACTCCTTCACATGCTAAACAAAATATACAATCTGGTTCACCCTGCATAAGAGGTTTCTTTGCAGACCCTGCATTTCCAGGAAATTCTGCCCATTCATAAACTCCAACGGGACATGCGTCAATACATCCACCATCACCTACACAAATATCATAATCAACTGAGACAAATTCTCCCCATACCCCCAAGACTTTGTTATCAGTTCCAACACGTCCCCATGTCTTTATTTCATAGTCAGATGGTGCTTTGTAGGATCCAGAAGGCTGCATTTTTGATTTGTATTCAACATCAATTGGTCCAGCAACTGGTTCATTTCCATCACGCTTTATTTCATTCTTGATGGCACCTGCTGTTGGTACTTCAAGTTTTTCTTCAACAGGTTTTGGTTTTGCATCAGGTACTATTTGTGCTAGTGGGGTAAGTTCCTCTAATCTAACCAACGCTTGATCTTCAGAAATTTTTTCTGTTTTGATTAAAGATTCAACCATTTTATCAGATAATATTGTATTTCTCAAAATAGTATCAATTATCATTTTTGCAAAATGATCTGCCTTTTTCCTATAATCTGTTATCCACTGGGGATCACCAAATTTGTCTAATGGGAAAATTTGATAAATAATATCAACAACTTCTCCAGAAACAATTTCTACAGTAATACTAAGATCAACTTTTTCATAATCTTTGGAAAATTTGTCCTCCATGTTTTCTTCAGACCATGTGTATGTGGCAAAAATTCTATCTGCATACATATCCATCTCAAAAGTACTTTTGAGACCATCATGAATTGATTTCATTTCTGCAGGATCGTCTAATTTAATTGGTAATCTGTAAAGACCTAACTTGTAGCCATGTAGAGGATATACACCACGCTTAGCCGTAGGAGATTCCATAGTGTAGACTCGTTCCTTTAGTAAGAGAGACATTTAACATCATTTAGTAGAAATTAGTTAAAAACCTTTCAAAAAATGGCTCTGCCTACGACTATCTCTATAATTTTTATGTAGTAAACTTTGAACGGATCACCGTGAAACTAAAGAATGTAGCCATAGTCAGCAAATTTGGCTCAAAAATATCAGAGGATGCCGCAAAGCTTATTTCAAAAAAATTACTTGCAAAAAAAACAAAAGTTACTACTATTTCACCAGTCAAAGTTACTGGGGCAAAACAAGTAGAATCATTAGACGAATTACGGAAAATCAAATTAGATTTAGTAATTACACTAGGTGGAGACGGAACAACACTAAGAACTTTTAGGAATTTACAAAATGAAACACCAATCCTAACAATAAATGTTGGAGGAAATAGAGGAATTTTATCTGAAATCACACTGGATGATTTTGATAAGGCGCTGGAAAGTATAATTAAAAATAAGATTTGGTTGGATAAGAGAACAAGAGTAGCTGCATCATGTAATGGTGAGGAATTTGCGCCAGCACTAAATGAAATTTATGTCAATAGAAAGAATTTAACAAAAACTGCAGAATTCGAGATAAAATTCCAGAATGATACTGTTAAACAAAAAATGGATGGCGTTATAATTTCCACACCAAGTGGTTCTACTGGACATTCATTTTCAATTGGAGGTCCATTATTACATGAAAGTTTAGATGTTCTGATAATTACACCAGTAGCACCTGTTCACAGATTACCATCAATTGTAGTACCAGATCAAAAAGTTGAGATTAACTGTTCACATGATTGCAATATTGTCATGGATGCTCAAATGATTAGATCTGCAGGAGTTGGAGAAAAAATTACAATTAAGAAATTTAAAAAGCAAGCAGTTTTTGTGAGGCTTAGAAAAAAGGGTCTAAGACAGATGAATAAACTTGGTTTCTAGAGTTTTGGATGCAACTGCATTCTATGCAGGAATTCCATTTAGCTCACAATCAACACATTATGTGACTACATTAGTCTTCGATGAAATTAAACATATTAAAAAAAATCATAATGCATTACAAATTCTCATAGATTCCAATAGATTACTAGTTAGACAACCACAAGCAGATTTTCAGGAACGTGTAGAAAAATGTGCACAGAAAACAGGTGATATTCATAGTTTATCGAAACAAGACATATCATGCATTGCATTATCATTAGAACTAAATACTGAATTAATTTCTGATGATTTTGCAGTTTTAAATGTCTCTAATAAGCTTGGAATTAACACAATTCCATTAATGACAAATGGAATCAAAGTAGTTGGGAAATGGATTTTTTATTGTCCTGCGTGTAAAAAAGATTTTTCAGATGAAAAAAATTGTTTACTATGTGGTAATAAACTAAAGAAAAAACTTGTTAAAAGTAAATACTAATTCTAGATTTTTACTTTAGTCATTTAGGGTTTTTTGATTAGATATTTTCTTATGTTTACTTGTATATTCTAACATTTTCTTAATTTTTTTTGCACGAGCTTCTCCTAATCCAGGTATTTTTGATAATTCTTTTGATGTTGCGTTAAATGCAAAAATTGGGGAACCGTATTTTTCTAGTATTCTAATAGCAGTTTTTTCACCTATTCCAGGAAGACTACATAATAGAGACAATTGTTGTTTTTGTACGTCATTAGATTTTTTTATTTTCTTAAGAAATGGTCCTTTAATTGGTTCTTTTTTAGAGCACATTGATACAAGCAATTTTGCTGTATGACTTGCGTTTGGGGTAGGAATTATTGGAATCTTAAAATCAATTGCAATTGTTGATAATGCGCCATAAAAAATTAATGGGTTTTCAGTGATTAATTCAATTTCATCTACATTTCCCTCAATCAAAAGTATAGGATATTGAAAATGTTCTTTTAATCTACTACACTGATCAAATAATCTACCATCAAAAACTGATGATATCAAGTCTTGAATGCTTTTTCTTTCAATCACAGTTTCAGGACCAACAATATAATCACCAATTAATAATGTCTTGATTTCAGTTTTTATTCCAATTGAATTAAGTAGTTTTGGAATGCCACTTTTTTTTTCTCTTTCGTCAATAATTATCCGAAGATCACTTACTTTCATATATGAAATAAAATTAAATTGTTAATATCTTATTTGGAATTATAACTATTTTTGTGTGGCATTCGAATCTGGTGAAGTTGGATTTTTAAGCATTTCTTGAATCTTTTTTTCTTGTTCCTGAAGACTTATCTTAATTCGTTCTTCTTGTTTAGTTAAAACAGTAATTTGCGTTTTTGCTAATTCTTTTTTCTCCTCCAATTCTTCAATTAGAACATTTTTAGTTGATTTGATTAGAATAGAACCAGCATGTTTGAAGACTTGATCATCATCACCGGCCTTCTTTAATTCTTCTAATGCTTTATCAGCTTCTGCTGAATCCATTTCAACTTGCTGCTTTTGAGCCATAATTGACTGAAGACTCTGCTGTGATTGTTGTAATTTACCAATTTGTTCTTGTAACCATGGAGGCATTTGTTGACCTGCTGACATGAAGGTTTTTTGTTGTTTGTTCTATTATATGTTTACAGCAGAATTAATTGAATCACTTGATGCCTGCATTAGTCGTAAAGTAGAATTAAGGTTTGCACGTAATTGTGGAATCTGTTTTGCCTCTATTTCAATAAGGATTTTTTTGTTAAATGATATTTTTGTCTTTGTTGGATTTTCAGGATAAAACTTGTTGTCAATTGTAATTGAATCAAATATTGCTCTAGTTTTTTCTTCTGCTGTTAATTCTATCTTAGCACTAAAGTTTAATGTCATAAGCTGTTCCAGCTATTTTGATACCACATTTTTTACACGACCATACTCCAACCGCATCTCTAGTAAAAGAACCACCACAATCAGGACATTTTCTTTTTGATTTTAAGATTCTATGTACCTGTGAATACTGTTTTCGTGGTTTAATTCCATATCTTGCACCCAGACCCTTCATTGGCGATTGTTTTTTTGCCATTTCTAGTTACTACCTTTAGTTGCTTCTTTTATAATTTCTCGTATTTTTGATCCAACTTGTACAGATATCTCAGCACATTTTATTAGTTGATCACTAGTAAATCCTTCATGTCCACCTTTTTGTAATGCAACTACATTACCATCAGAATTAGTTGTAATTGTTATTCTAGCATCAAGACATGACCATTCATCCATATTTGGATCAACCAAAATATAATCTCCTATTCTTGCCATAGTCACAGAAACAGGAAGAGTTGTAATAGGAGGATCAGTTGTTTCGTTTTCAATTTTTACAGGTAAATCATCTTGCATTTCATACTTAGGAAGTTTACATGAATTCAATGCTGCAGTAGTAGCATAAGAACAAACATCGAATAGATTACCATCATGATCAGTTACAGCATTATCACAAAATATTCCTATTACTGACTTGTCCTTTTCAAGAACTAATTGTTTCATATCAAGCATTTTACTTTCTCGAATTCCTCTATCAGTAACTCGTGCCAATTCTACAACATCTGGAGTAGGTGGACCAGTTTCAGCTGTAGGATGTGCAATTGGTAAAATTTCTGCAGTACAAATTAACATGCCTTGATCACCGGTATCTGGAAATGGTCTTTCTGGTTGAACTTTAACACCTGCTACAACTTCAGTGTCACCTAATCTTGCTCTAGCAGAACCTTCTGCTTTTGGTATAACTCCAACATCAATAGAAAGTTCTCTTGGTTGTTCTAATGAACGACCATCTAATCGTTTTCCATCAGCAAGTAATTCAAGAATATGTGCTTTTTTTAGTGAATCAATAATAATTGAACTAGCCATTTTTATCATCTCCAGTTGAAAAATATTTTTCCTGTAAGGCTTTTTTCTGAATTTCATACACCTGTTTACATCCATCAATACCAATTTCAAGACATGCTTTGTATTCCTCAGGAGTAAGCACTCCATCTAATTGTAATAAAGTAATTTTTTCAAGATTTGGCATATATCCAATTGGTAAATCAGCTTGACCAGCTTGATCTTCTTCATTATTCACATCTAAAATTACTGTATCAGCTGCTTTACCAGCGGCACATCCAGCAACCAAATCACGCATTGGTATTCCAGCATCAGCTAATGCAACAGATGCACCTGTAAGTGCAGCACAACGAGTACCTCCATCTGCTTGTAATACTTCCATGTAAACATCTACAGCAGTTCTAGGAAATCCTTTTAACATAACGGCAGGTTCAAGTGCTTCTTTGATTACTTTACTAATTTCAATCTCTCTTCTTGATGGTGCAGGATTCTTTCTTTCACCAACAGAAAATGGTGCCATGTGATATCTACATCGTAATATTCCCGTACTTGTATCTGACATATGTTTTGGATGAACGTCACGTGGTCCATATACCCCTACCAAAATTTTATTGTCGCCAAATTCTATGTATGCTGAACCATTTGCATTTTTAAGAACTCCAGCCTTAATTGTAACCTTTCTGGTTTCGTTTACTTTTCTTCCGTCAGAACGAATTCCATTTTCATCTAATAAAACAATATCTGTATCTCTTCCACCCATTTTTATTCACTTTTTGATTCTAACATTTCATTTACTTTATCTGTCAAATTTGCAACATGTGCTTGTTCTTCAATTAATTCTACCGCATTTATTGCCTTTATTAATCCATTTGAATCGTCACATGCAATTACTAATAGACCATTTTGACCAATTGTCACATTAGCATTAGTTGCACCTTCAATCATTTGTATCATAGAGCCTCGTTTACCAATTAATCTAGGGACTTTACTTGGAGAGATGTACATTAACTCTCCAGAATCAATTTTACCTAATTCACGTCCTGAAATAGTTAGTAATGGATCCCGTGTTTTATCAGCATTTACAATTCTTGCAGCAATAAGATCACCATTATCAAGTTTTGATGTAAGATCATCAGAGTGTGAGGAAAAATCTCGTCCAAAAATGTCACTTGCAGGAAGCATGCCTTCATAACATGAGTTTATGTTAACTTGCCAAGACATAGCAGAATGCGAAACAACTTTGCCAATAACCAAATCATCATCTTTAGGAACATAACCACCAGTTAGTGGTATAACACGTACACTACCATCTCGAACATCGGATAATCCTATAACAGTAGAAATAATTTTATCACCTTTGGTGAAAGTATTTTGTTCAGACCTATAAGAACCAGTAGTGATTACTTCGCCAGGAATTACATGCCGATTTTTATCATGACTCATTGTATTACCTCAACAGATGCTGTACCCTTAGTAATTGCTCCTAATCTATCAATCACGTTTGGTCTTGCGGCTGCTGGTATTTCTAGTATTGCTTTTAATGAACCATTTGGTTGCCAATCTTCTTTCTTTAGTGTCCCCGTTGATTTTAAAACAGTATAAGATTGTGCAACAAATTGTGCTGGAACCAAAATTTCTAAAATAAGATTTTCTGATTTTAGAGGTATGATAGATCGTAGTTTTTCTACAATTTCACTCATCTGATCATCGGTTTTTTTGAAAGGATCAATTGAAATTCTACCATCAACCATTGCCTGCTCAATTCGTAAAGGAGGGTGAGGCAAATGAGTTTTAGGATCAACATAAGTTTTAGCAATAAATGTTACAATTTGTTTTTTCTTTTCAGATGTCATTTTTTTTCTTTGTTCAGTTGTAAGATTAAGTTCCCCTTTTTGCATTATAATTTCTGCAATTTTTGTCGGATCATCTGTTTTGAATACATTAACTAATTTTTCTGATGGTGGCCTAGTACCCTTACTTGAATCGGTGTAAATTTCATCAGATACTAGAATTTTTGCAATTTCAGTTATTTTGCCAAGTTTATAATCAAATGCAGGATCAGGTTTTACTAATAATTCAAATTTCTCATTAGAATATGTGTATCTAACGACCGAGACCTTATCAACCATAGTCTGAGTAAATGTAGTCTTTGTATTTATTTCTGATGAAACCCAGTTAGCTATTTATTTGGACTTACTGATTTTTGATTAAGATTTGTCATTACAAATAGTTAATCAAGATGAACAGAAAATTTCTGTAAAATTACAAGGAATACCATTACAATATGCTAATGCACTGAGAAGAATTTGTTTGAATGGGGTTCCAATTTTTGCTATTGATACTGTTGATATTCTAGAAAATTCATCAATTATTGCTGATGAGGGAATTGCACATCGATTAGGCTTGATACCATTAAAAACAGAGTTTTCTTCCATTGAATCAAAAAATGAATCAGATAGAATCCTACTTACTTTAGATTCAGGTAATACGGATGAAACCAGAACAGTTTTTTCTGATGAATTAAAATCTAATGATAGTTTTGTTAAACCAATCTCAGACAAAATTCCAATTGTCACTCTTGCCCCAGATCAAAAAATTAGAATTGAAGCCCATGCGAAATTGGGTAGAGGTACAGAACATGCAAAATGGAATTCATCAAATATTGCAACATTAACTGATACCAATAAAGACGATGAACGTATACTAACTGTTGAAACAACAGGTGCCTTAGAACCAAAGCATATTATTCTTGCTGGCATCAATGAGTTATCAAGCAGACTAGATAGCTTTAAAGAAATTATATCGGATTTAAAATAACAGACATACACATTATATTTGGGTTCTCAAGTGATTTCATTTATGGTAAACCAAATAGTAACTCACATAGTAAAGGAATTAAAAAGTGCCTCAAAAAATAATGATGCCCCTATTTGGTTAAAACTTGCAAAAAGTGCCTTGAAATCTAATTCTAATCAAAAGACTATCAATCTCAAAAAAATTAATGAGAATTCAGATGAGGGTAATGCAGTTATTATTCCAGGAAAAGTGTTAGGAACAGGCATACTTTCTCATAAAATAATTTTAGCATCATTTTCAATATCTAATTCTGCAGCTAAAAAAATTAAAGACTCGGGTGGAGAAATTATAAAATTCTCAGAAATGATAGAAAAATTTCCAACAGGTAAAGGTGTAAAGATTATTGGCTAAACAAAAAGAACAAATGATTGATAACAGCCAACCTACTGTAGTAGATGGAACTAATCTAATTGCAGGAAGAGTATGTTCAAACGTTGCAAAACTTTTACGAAATGGAAATAGAATTTTTATTATTAATTGTGATAAAATAATGATGAGTGGAAAAAAATCAAGTATAATAGGAGAATATGAAGAGTTCCTAAAAATTAATAGTATTATTCATCCAAGGCATGGACCAAAACATCCGAGAAGACCAGATACAATTATCAAGAGAATGGTTAGAGGAATGTTGCCCAAAGAAAAACCTTCTAAAAAAACTGATCTTGCAAGACTTAGAACATACATTGGAGTTCCAAAAGAAGTAAAAGGCTTAAAAAAAATTCAATTTGAGAAATCACAAATTACAAAATCTCCATCAAACTATACTAGTATGGCAGAAATAAGCAGATACATCGGAGGAACTAACTTTTGATTCCTAAAACAGAAATTTATTTTGCATCAAGGAAATCTGCTAGTGCACATGTTTACATTACAAAAGGTAAAGGAAAAGTCCGAATCAATAATGTACCAATTGAAATGGTAGAACCAGAAATAGCTAGGGAAGTAATTTTAATACCACTAGAAATTCTGGGTGAGGAAATGAGAGATAAAATAGATATTTCAGTCAGAGTGAAAGGTGGTGGTTTTATGGGTCAAGCATATGCAACAGCTACTGCAATATCAAGATCATTGATTGGTTCTACCAAAACAAAAAAAGATCCAAAGGATCATCCATTCAACAAATCAAAACGTGAAGATCTTAGAAAAAGAATTGGAGACTTTGATCAGTATTTAATTAGTGGCGATGCAAGAAGAAAAGAACCAAAGAAGTTTGGTGGCCCTGGTGCTAGAAGACGAAAACAAAAATCATATCGATAGAGAATTTTTCTGTTCTTAACTAAAAATTGATGGTGTGTTAGATTTTTTTTCAAACACATCTATTGCACTTTCTGATTGCATAGTAAGTGCAATATCATCCAATCCTTCAAGTAATCTTCGTTTTTTATCCAATTGTATTTCAAAATTCTCTTGAATATTATTCCCACTGATTGTTTGATTTTCAAGATCTATCTCTAATTCAGTTATATCAGTAAAAATTCGTTTAACTATATTCCTGTTTATCTGTATTGGAAGGACCCCATTTTTGAAACAATTACTATAAAAAATATCTGCAAAAGAAGGCGCAATAATAACTGAAAATCCATAATCTTTTAGAGCCCAAACTGCATGTTCACGAGAGGATCCACATCCAAAATTTTCATTTGTTACTAGTATTTTTGAATTCTCATACTTTGATTCGTTTAAAATGAAGTCTTTTTTTGGACTTCCATCATTTTCAAATCTCCAGTTGTAAAAAAGATATTTTCCAAAACCAATCTTATGAATAAGTTTTAGAAATTGTTTTGGAACAATCTGATCTGTATCAACATTTGCTTTATCAAATGGTGTAATAATACTACGAATTTTTTTAAATTTTTCCAATTTTTAGTACCACTCTCTAATGTCAATAAAATGCCCTTCAATTGCTGCAGCTGCAGCCATTACAGGACTAACTAAATGTGTACGACCTCCTGCACCTTGCCTTCCTTCAAAATTTCTATTAGAAGTACTTGCACAACGTTCGCCTGGCTTTAAAATATCTGGATTCATTCCTAAACACATACTACATCCAGATTCCCTCCATTCAAAATTTGCATCTTTGAAAATTTTATCAAGACCCATCTGTTCTGCTTCATGTTTCACCATTTGTGAGCCTGGTACTATCATCGCATTCAAATTTGGAGAAACATATTTTCCCTTAACAACTTCCGCTACATCAATCAAGTCTTCTATTCTAGAATTTGTACAAGAACCTATGAATATTCTATCTAATTGAATTTCTGTTATAGGAATACCTGGTTCTAAATCCATGTATGAAAGTGCTTTTTCTGCACTACGTGTTTTAACAGAATCACCTTTACCAAACTCTTCTGGTGAGGGAATATTTTCTGTTACATCACAAACCATTGCAGGGTTTGTTCCCCAGCTTACTTGTGGAGCAATTTGATCAACATTAATTGTATAACTTTTGTCAAACTTTGTGTTCGGATCAGTTTGTAATTCTTCTTTCCAACCAGTAACCAATTCATTATAATTACTTGGTGTAAATTCACGGTTATTCAAATAATCAAAGGTTTTTTCATCAGGGGCAATAAGTCCTGCTCTCGATCCTGCTTCAATTGACATATTACAAATTGTCATTCTTTGCTCCATTGAAAGATCAGATATTGCATCTCCACGATATTCCAACACGTGGCCTGCTCCACCAGCAGTTCCTATCTGACGAATTATACTAAGAATGATATCTTTTGAGGTGATTGTAAACGAATTCTTTCTCTTTCCAGTCGCAATTATTTCAAAAGATTTTGGTTTTTCAAGCCATAATGTCTGTGTTGCCAAGACATGTTCCACTTCACTTGTTCCAATTCCAAATGCAAATGCACCAAATGCGCCTTGTGTAGATGTATGACTGTCTCCACAAACAATTGTTGCACCAGGTAAAGTAATACCAAGTTGGGGACCAATAACATGAACAATTCCTTGATTTTTACTATGACTACCAAAAAGACGAATTCCAAAATCTTTGCAATTATTTTCTAATGTTTGGATTTGTATTGATGAGGTTTCGTCTAATATAGGCAATGATCTGTCGGTGGTAGGTATGTTGTGATCAACTGTAGCAATTGTAAGATCAGGTCTTCTTACTTTTCTATTGTCTGTACGTAATCCTTCAAATGCTTGTGGTGATGTAACTTCATGAATTAAGTGTCTATCAATATAGATTAATGATGGCTCATTTTCCTTTTCCATAACAACATGTGAATTCCAGATTTTTTCAAATAATGTTTCAGACATTCTAAATAATCACTTTTTATATTTGAACAAGCCACCAGCAGAAATTATTTTTGCAATTATTTCTGAGAATGGTTTCATTGAATATGTCTCATTTTTTGAAATATTTTTTATTTCATTTTTTTCTATGTTAATTTCTAGTTCATCATTATTTGAAATTGTTTGGTATGTTTTTTCATCTATCTCAATTGGTAAAAGAAATGCTCCATCTACAGAATTTCGATAAAAAATCCTTGCAAACGACACTGCCAATACTGCTTTAATTCCACATGTAGAAAGTGCAATTGGAGCATGTTCCCTAGACGAGCCACACCCAAAATTCTTTCCAGCTAAAAGAAAGTCACCTTCATTAACCTTAGAATGAAAATCAGGATCTAATCCTTCCATAGCATGTTTAGCTAGTTCGTTATAATCATGAATTTTGAGATAGGTACCTGGTATGATTACATCTGTATCTATGTTATCTCGTTCATATTTTATTACACTGCCTTTCAATTCAAATCCCTCGGATCAGTAATTTTACCTGTTACAGCAGATGCAGCAGCAACTAATGGTGATGCAAGATAAGTCTGAGAATCAATATGACCCATACGACCAGGAAAATTTCTGTTAGTTGTGCTAATACATATTTCATCTTTTGCTAAAACACCCATGTGTGCACCACAACATGCTCCACATGTAGGTGGGCCAACCATTGCACCTGCATCCATGAATATTTGCAATAATCCCTCCTGCATTGCCCTTTTGTATATTGAGATTGCGGCTGGTAATACTTCTGTTCTTATCTTCACTTGTTTACCTTTGAGAATTTTTGCAGCAGCCAAAAGATCTTCATATTTTGCACCAGTACAAGAACCAATGTAGGCTTTGTCTAACTCAATTGATGAGACATCTCTAACAGAAGTAATATTTTCTGGAGAAAATGGTTTCGCTACAATTGGTTCAATTTCAGATGCTTCATATTCAAAAATTTTCGCATATTCTGCGTCTTCATCTGATTTTATTTGGTTTATGTTAGTTGCACCACGTTGTTGCAAATAGTTTAAAGTTTTTTCATCTGCCTCAATTATTCCATTCTTAGCACCAGCCTCTGTTGTCATATTTGTTAATGTCAATCTACTCTCAACTGACATTTCATCAATTCCACTACCTCCAAACTGCATTGTATTATAAGCACCACCATCAGTACCAATATCACCTATAATCTTCAAAATGAAATCCTTAGCCATTACATGTTCTGGTAATTTACCATTTAGTTTGAAATAGAAAGTTTCAGGAATTTTGAACCATATTTCACCATTTAATAATACATATGCAACATCTGTGTGACCTAGACCACATGCAAATGCACCAAGTGCACCAGTAGTATTTGTATGAGAATCACCACCAACATATACCTCACCAGGAGAAACTAATGCTTCTTCATGTGATAATGTATGACATATTCCATACTGACCCATTCCATATTTGAAATGTTTCTCTATTCCATACTTTTTTGTAAATTCAGATAATTTTACTATGTTTTCAGCAGAAATCTTTTCTGCTGTAGGAACAAAATGATCTTCTGCAACCCAAACTTTTGATGCATCATGTAATTGTGATGTATCAATTCCCTGAGTATTCAATTTATCAAATACTTTGATTACACCTGGACCTGAAACATCATGTATCATCACCTTGTCAACCTTTGCAAATACTACATCATCAGGCGATACAGTATTCTTACCAGAAGCACGTGCAAGTATTTTTTCAGTTATATTCATGAACGACAATGCCAATTCTTGAGATTAAAAGCTTTTCAAAACAATAATTAGAGAATAATGAGTAATTATATTGTGGTATTAACAGTTATTCCTCTAAAAGCAAAGCGGCAGAAAGGTAGTTTTGATTTATTTGATGAAATATCTAAAATTTTTTCTAACAACAAAATTGTGCTAAAAAATGGAGATGTAATTGTAATTTCAAGCAAATATGTTGCTAATTCACAAGGTAGAATATTAGATACAAATTCAATATTTGCATCAAAAGATGCTGAAAGCATTTCTAAAAAATTTAAGATTAAGCCAAAATTTGCTGAAGTCATACTGAGAGAATCAGATAAAATATTTGGTGGTGTATCAGGATTTGTGATAACATCATCTGATAACATTCTTGCGCCAAATTCTGGAATTGATAAATCAAATTCTGATGGTACTAAATTAATTTTATATCCTGAAAATCCATATCAAGTAGCTGAAAATCTAAAAAGAAGAATTTTTGTAAAACATTCAGTTAATGTTGGAATAATAATTGTAGATAGCAGGTTAATGCCAGCTAGAGTTGGAACAATTGGTGTTGCAATTGCTTGTTCAGGATTGGAGCCGGTCAAAGATTTACGTGGGGAGATAGATCTGGATGGTAATCCATTAAAGGTAACGTTTCAAGCTACTGCAGATAATTTGGCATCAATTGCAAATCATAAGATGGGTGAGGGCTCAGAATCTCAACCAATTGCAGTAGTAAGAGATTCTCAATGTAAACTGATAAGTAGAAAGATATTACATAGTGAAATGACAATTTCACATGAACAATGTGTCTATGTTAGAGGCTTTGCAAATAGACTGGATTAATTATTTTAAATACAAGGTTTTTGAAGTGAATTAAAATGCAATACATGACAAAATATCCAAAGACCATAGAATTAATGGGTGGAATAAAGGAAAAAATCTTTGTTGATAAAAAAACTGGTGTTGAAGAACTCCATGTTGTTGTAAAAGAAAATGTAGAAAAAATTCAAAATATTCTTTTTAATGAGGGTGCAACAAAAGTCAAATTTGAACATAAACAGCCATTTCAAATTGGTAGCGGATTTTCACTAAAATTAAAAAAACCATGGGAGATGCATATCAGACTTTTTGATATTAAAAAAGGAATGGTTTCAATTCAAGCAGAGGTAGAAATTTCAAGGGATTATCTTCAACATCTATTCAGTCAACGTACACCTGTAATTTATGAAATTGAAACTATTATGAAGAAATATGATATTGAATATCAAGTATGGAATAACAGAATTAGCAAATACATTCATAAAATTTTTGAAAACTATAAGATAAAAATTTCTACGCCTGATATACCCGTATTTGCATGGAAACCAATGCTGTTTATGATTAGCACAGTGGGTCTCATGTATTTGTGGAAATATATTCATACAGTTTGAAACTTTAATTATAATTCATAATTCTTGGTAATATTGTCAAAAGAATCACAGACTGTTATAATCAAACACTATGGAGTATCTCCATGGGAAATTAATGTTATTACAAGTCTTCTACAAAAAAAATTTTATACAAAGGATGAAGAATTTGAAAGAGATTATGAAAGTAAATTTGTGAGTATGATTAATGTACCAATCCCGTATTCATTCGATGAAGAATTTTTTAAATGGTTTGAGTATAAAGAGTGGGAAAAAGTAAAAGGAATTTTTAAGGAAATGAAAAGGCGTAGAGGGGATGGAAAAGCAATTAAAATTAATCTTAGTTTTGCGGGAGACCCATTAATTAGGTTTATAGTTGATTCTGATGAGGGGCAATGGTTTCGTACATCTGTAGAAAAAATAGACTTTGTCTTAGAATTATTACCATATCATCTAGATCCAAAAAAAATACCTGAAAATGTAACAGAGGTAGTCTATAGTTTTGATATTAATGCAGTGAGATGGAGAATGATGACTGTGGTATCAAATGGAAACGAATTTCTTAACTCAAAAGACGGTTGGAAGATGATTACTTGATATCTTTTTCTAAAGGCTCAACCATTTCATGCAAAACACCATATTTTGTTTCAATAAATTCTATAGATTCTTGCAGTTTCTTTGATTTCCCATATTTGTAACGAATCAATTCACGATGGTGCCAGAAGGTTTTTCCTTCATCCACTGTAATAGTAGTAAAATAATCTGTCCCCTTGATTGAATCCGGTAATTTCATAGAGTATGGAAACAAATATTCTACTACAAACCATTCATCTCCATCAGGATAGTCAGAACCTGTTTCAATATCAAAGAAAATATGTAGTAAATTAGATTTCATTAAGCCATAATCAGTTATTGATGGATGATTTACATTTGATTTCTTAAAATCTAATTTCATTAACTCAGTTTCAAAAAAACCTTTGATAATTGACTTTCTAAATATTTTATTTGCTTCTACTATGTTCAATTGTATAACTATATCCTAAAGACTGTCTAATATCGTTATTCATTTTTTAAACATCTAATGAGTCTAAGATATTGCTAATGTTTGTAATAGATTTACCATGCTGAGAAATTTTTTGTGAAGATGATGGATTTTCTAAATAATTTGGAATTTTATCAGTCAGCCTTCTAGTAAATGGTGTAATTAATTCATTTTTATAGAAAATTCCAGTAGGAATTTTTGAATCCCATTCTAATGATTTTACAATTGCCTGTGTTTTTTTCTGATTTAATTCAGTTTCGTCACTAAAGTGTACAACCGGATCATAGTCAGTATCCTCTAGTTTGTAAATACGTGGCATTGGTTTTTTGGTGGTCTCATCAATTCTATCTTCACCGCTAAACCAATCTCGCGTGTTGATATCATTGTACGTCGGACAGGGTTGTAAGACATCTAAAAATGCAAGACCCTTATGTTGTACTGCAGCAATAATTAGATCTTTTAATTGACGAACGTCATACGAGTAACCTCTAGCAGCAAATGTAAATCCACTAGCAATAGCTAATCCAATTGGATTAACATTATAATTGGTGTTAGGTGTAGGAAGGGATTTAGTTTTTTCACCCAGTTTTAGAGTAGGAGATGCTTGACCTTTGGTTAATCCATAAACAGCATTATCAAATATTATGTATGTCATATCCACGTTACGTCGACCAGCAGCGACAAAATGACCTGCACCAATTCCAAGACCATCACCGTCTCCTCCTACAGCAATAATTTCCAGATTAGGATTTGCAATTTTAGCACCTTGCGCAAAAGTTAGAACTCGTCCGTGCAGAGTATGTATTCCAAAAACATTAATGAAATGAGATGTCTTTCCAGAGCATCCAATACCTGAGAATATTGCAGATTGATGTCGAGGAATTTCCATTTCTGCTAGTGCCATTTGAATAGCATTAACAATTCCAAAGTCTCCACAACCAGGACACCAATCATTATGTACATCGGTTTTAAAATCTCCTACTTTAAGCACCATATGTTAAAACCTCTCTTTTTTGCGCATTGTTATTAACAATTTTTTTTAATGTATCGTATAATTCAGTACAAGTCATTGGTCTTCCTGTGAATTTTAGAATATAATAATCAGGATCTTTTTCTAAATTTTGCCTAATTAATGAGCCAAGTTGACCATTATAATTTGATTCAATATTGATAATAGTTTTAGAATTAGAAAGAGATTTTTTTAATAGTTCTTTTGGGAATGGGTGTAGCAGTTTAATTTCAATAAAACCAACATCGATTCCATCATTTTTTAACATTTCAATTGCATCAAGTATTGGACCTTGTGTTGACCCCCATGAAACAATACAAAAATCACCTTCATAATGTTGTACTATTTGTTCAGATTTAGGAATTTTTTCAAGTATGTAATCTAAACGTGATTGTCTTTTATCCATCATTTCCATACGGTTTACTGGATCTTCAGATATGTGGCCTTGTACGTCACTTTCATCACCAGTATTCCAAAATATTCCATTTTCTAAACCTAATTTTGATCTAGGGGATATTCCATCTTCAGTATGTGCAAATCTGTTATAATTATCTAAAGAAATTTCTTCTAGTAATTTTCCTCTATCAATATTTACTTTGGTTTCATCAAATCTCTCACAAGTAGTAACAGAACTAGCAATAAATTTATCTAACATGTGTATGACAGGAACTTGAAAAATATCAGCGTAATTAAACACCTGAGTTGTATCATAGAAACTATCTGAGACATTACCAGACGCATAAACAATCCTAGGAAATTCACCAACACCTGAATTTATTGCACATAGTAAATCATCTTGACCATGACGTGTAGGCAAGCCAGTTGATGGTCCACTTCTTTGATAAAATGTAATAACAACCGGAACTTCATTAATTCCTGCCCAACTCAAACATTCAATCATCAATGCAAACCCTGGTCCAGAAGTACATGTTGCAGAACGTACACCAGTTAAAGAAGAACCAATTGCCATACCTATCGCAGAAATTTCATCTTCAGTCTGGATTACAAGCGTTGAACCAGGACGATCTTCATTAATTTCAAGTATTTCATTAGTTTCAAGAAAATTACTTTCATCAGTTGCAGGAGTTATTGGATAGTATGATTGGAATCTACATCCAGCGATGATTTTTCCAATAGAGGTTCCATAATATCCTTGAACAAGAATTGTATTATCTTGAATATTGTTTGTCTCAAATTTGAGATTATTTTGTTCAAATTTTGCAGCAGCATAATTGTAAGCAAAATTTGCAGCAGACACATTAATCTCAGCTATGGATTTCTTCTTTGAAAAAATTGAATTCACAGATTCTGTTAGTTTTTCAGAAGGGATCATTAATAGTCCAAGAGAGAGTGAAACTCCAAGAACATTAAACATACGACTCATATTTTTAATTCGTGGATTTTCCAATTTTTCAGATAATTCAGTTAAAAGACTACGAAACGAAACAGAATTAACTTTCACACCATTTTCAGATGCTAAATCTAACATTCCTTTAACAGTTGCTTCTTTATTTTTGGATTTTAGAAGATTTTCCAGCCTGCCTTTAAAATCATTTTCAAATGTAATAACATCTGAAACTCGCATATTTTCTAAAGTTGAGTCATAAATAATAATTCCATTTTCTAAAACATCATCAGCATGACGGAAGATAGTTTCTGCATCAAATGCAATTAGTAAATTTGTTCCTTTTATACTTGAACGGATTTTTTTATCAGATATACGAACTGCAAAATAGCTATGTTCACCTTTAATGTTTGAATAATATTCACGTTTTCCAAATACTTGATATCCCATTTTTGAGAAAACCTGAGAAAAAATGTTTGCAGCAGTTTCAACACCACTACCTTGTGGTCCGCCAATCATCCATGTAAAGTCAGTAGCCATTCTATCCACCCGTCGCCGCATCAAATAATGCACATTCACATTTATCACGTTCACCACAATATGGGCAAACACAAATACATTGTTCAATTGGTTTTTTACATTCAGAACAATTTAGAAGTTCATCAGAAGACAATATCTCTAGTAGTATTAAATATTATAAATGGTTTGACCATACATTCAATGAAAAAACGTTTCAATGTGTTAGTTACAAGACGCCTGCATAGATCTGCACTAGAAGAGTTAGAGAAGAAATGCAATGTATACTTGCATTCAGGGAAAATTCCAATTCCAAAAAAAAATCTAATAGATAAAATTAAAGATGTGGAAGGGCTAATTTGCCATCCTTATGATACAATAGATGAAGAAGTCATCAGTAGTGCAGAGAATCTCAAAGTAATTAGTACTTTCAGTGTAGGCTTTGATCATATTAATATAGAAATTGCAAAATCTCGGAAGATCAAAATTGGTTATACCCCAGAAGTTTTGACAAATGCAACAGCCGAGTTAACAATAGGATTAATTTTAGATGTATTAAGAAGAATTTCAGAAGGAGATAGAATTGTTCGCAATAAAAAATGGAATCAGATTTTTGGTGCATATGATTATACAGGAACCGAAGTTTCAGGTAAAATTATTGGAATTATAGGAATGGGAAGAATTGGTAGAGAGGTTGCAAAGAAGGCAAATGGTTTGGGCATGAAAGTGATTTATCATAATAGAAAACCAGTATCAAAGAGATTAGAAAGAATGTTGAAAGCAAAATATGTCTCAGAAAATACCATCTACAAAAATAGCGATATAATTTCACTTCATATTCCTTACAATAACAATACACATCATTTAATAAATTCAAAAATTTTTAAGAAGATGAAAAAAACTTCTTTCTTGATAAATACATCTAGAGGAAAAATTGTAAATGAAAAACATTTAGTTACTGCATTAAAAACAAAACAGATTCAAGGTGTAGGAATGGATGTATACGAAGTAGAACCAATTAAGAAAGATAACCCATTATTAAAATTAGAAAATGTTGTCTTTGCACCACATGTTGGAAGTTCAACTAAAGAAACAAGACAAAAAATGTCAGATATTACAGCAAAAAATCTAATTTCAGGATTAGAAGGAAAAAGATTACTTTATTCAGTTTAATCTAATTGGATAAGCATATCATCGGGATTACCCTTAACACAGTCAGTTCCTACTGCTTTTAGTTTCTGAAATTCTAGTGTCCCATCAGGTATTTTTCCTATTTTTTGAAGTTCAGCAATTTTTACAGATACAACATCCTTGTGTTTTTCACATGTAATTCCAACCATGTAAGAATCATCATTATGAACTATTTCTACAACGTATTCAGGAGGATTTACACAATCACGATCATTTTGTTTTACAGAACATCTGTCAGGTAGCATAAGAATACCAATTTGAGGGAATATTAAATTTGTTCTATTATAGAATTAAAATCCCACAATGAATTTTTTTGAGATTTAGGATTATTCAAGATTCCTTTATTCTGTAATTTTTTAACAACCAAAGCAGAATATGCAGGTGCCCCAGTTGCACCTGGCGAGTTATAATTTACAATATGAAATGAATTATGACCTTCACGCTCCATAACATCAGGTATAAAATTTCCTTCAGGAGAAACAACAGGAGTACGTATTCCTGCAGTTCCTTTCTTGGTGAAATAACTTGGTTCAAGTGAAGGGATGAAATTCATTACACGTTGAATCATTACATCTTTTGAGATCGAGCTTCTAAATTCATGTGTAATTAAAGATAAGAAATCAGGATTGAGAAATAATTTTTTTGCACCACCAGTTAAGATATCGCCTAACTTTGATATTGTAGTCTGTATATCAGTTACAAACCCATCATAAGTTTCAGGCGTGGGAACAGGCACAGCATTAGGACCAATTTCAGTAGTTCCATTTGCACGTTTAATCCAATGAGGATCAAGAAATGGAAACTCAGGGTGTCTTGCAACGGAATAGATGTTTGTTTTTACAATATCAGCATAGTTACTATCAGCTATCCAATATTCACCCCTGAAATGAAGATCAGAATATGATTCTAACAAATCAAATTGCTTTGCAATATCAAGTGAATTCCCACCCGAGCAGTTGATAATATAATTACACTCAATGGATGAGTTGTCTTTGAAATTGATTTGGACGGAATCATTTTTCTGTTGAAATGATTTTACAGTTTTTTGAAAAATAAATTCTGTAGAATTTTGTGTTGAAATATTCTTAATTTCTTGAGTTAGTTTTGAATAATCGGTTGATACATCATTTTTACAAAGCAACCCAGAATAACATTCAAGGTTTTTTTCTTTTTGTTTTAATTCATTTGAATCAAGTATTAACAAACTATCCTCATTTACACCATTTTCGATTCCCCATTTTTGATATTTTTCCAATGTTTTATGTTGTGATTCATCTATTGCAACTTCTATAGTTCCAATCTCCAACCAGGGAGATTGTGTTTGTATTGCAAGTGTTTTCCACAAGTCATGGGAAATATATGCAGATTTTGCAAAAACTTTTTTCTTGTCAGGATTAAGATAGAAAGGAGTATGAACTACGCCTGTATTTCGACCACTAGTATGTTTTGCAACATCAGGTTCTTTGTCAATCACACATACACTTGAATCATAAAGATTTGAAATCCAATATGAGATTGTAGTACCTAAAATTCCACCACCAATAATTGCAATATCATATTTTTTCATAGTTAGAATTTGGCATCATCCTATATTATTAATGGCGCCGGGAGAGAGATTTGAACTCTCGATCCCTTGCGAGAACGCGCTTTATGGTTTTAGTAATTTCCAGGCGCGCGCCCTACCAGGCTAGGCGACCCCGGCATTAGTTTTTCGCCAAATTACAACAAGAATATGATAATAAAAATGCATTAAAAAGAAATTAATGGTAAATATTTATCGCAATAATTTTCTCTATAATTCTCTCATCTACTGTAATCGCTTTAACTGAAATTTTATATGATCCTTCAAGAATTTGTGTTCCATCATTTTTGAGTTGATTCCAAATGAAATCAACCTCCTCATGTGATTTGAGTTTAGAAATTACTTGTGCTGACGTAGGTGTGTAAACTGGTATACTATCTAATTGCTTTATTACTAATCCATAAGATGTATCATGAAATTTTAACTCATCTGTACCAGAATTGACAATCTTTATTGTAATAGCCTCACCTAGTTTGAAATCGGTTTTTTCTGTAACTATAGATAATGATGTACCTTCAACATAGATTAATTGCTCCTCAATTGCAAATTCATATAAAAAAATTCCAAATAATGGACCAGATATAATACCTAATGAAATTGCTATGATTAGTCCCTTAGGAAACATTTTGATAATATCCTTATTCTTTTGGGGGTGGACTTGTTCTCCAACTCTTTGGATACGTATTTGGTTTCATAATAATTCTTTTTGTTTGGAATGCATATCCTTTATTATTTTCTTTAATTTCTGGTTCTGATAATAATGCCTCAGCTAGTGCAACTATTTCTCCTTTTTGGGAATATACTGCAACCAAGTCATTTTGTTTTAGACCTGGAGAAATTTGCAATATACCTGGAATAGCAAGTTGTGCACCATGACATAAAGAATCAATTGCAGAGTCTCGTATAACTACTGATTTAATCTCACTTAATGTATGCTCAATTGGTAAAATAATATTTCTAAGTTTCTCTGAATCATTATTTTCTTTCCAAGTATAGTATGCATCGGTAAGTTCATGCATTGTTACCAGTTGCTCCTCTGAAAATTGATAAACTTTTGAACGTCTCAGTTCAATCATTGAGCTACCAAAACCTAGGATTTCTCCAATGTCATAATACAATTTTCTAATATACGTTCCTGCTTCGCACATAACACGTAAAAGAATTAATCTCTCTTTCTGCTCAAGTAATTCTAACTCATAAACAGTTCTTGTTCTTGTTTGTCTGACGACGGATGAACGTTGTGGTGGTTTTTGATAAATCTCTCCCTTGAATAAATCCAAAGTCTGCTGTAATTTTTCTTTGGATGGTAATGAGTGTAAACGTCCTAGTCCAACATACTCTTTAGGTCCCAAGAGCAACACGCCCAATGCTTTTGTTCCCTCGCCTAAACCTAATGGCAATACTCCAGAAACCTGTGGATCTAATGTTCCACTATGCCCAATCTTTGGAATTTCTAAAATCCTCTTTGCCCATGCAACAACCTCATGACTGGTTGGACCAGGTGGTTTATCTATCAAAATTAGTCCATATTCTAAAAGTTGTTCAATACTTCTCTTATCGTAATACACACCAAATTCTGGATTTGTGATATCTTCATCTATAGTAACTAAATTTTCTAGTTGCTTTAAGGTCAAAGCAAATCTCTCACAGTTGATTTTGCAATCTCTAACACTTGCTCAGCATTAAGATCATCTGTGTTGATGATTTTATCAAATACTGAAAGATCCTGTCCAAACTCAAAATTATAAAGTGATTTGTAAATTTCCTTGTTTTCATCAAATCTTTTTTTTACTACTTCTAATGCATCTAATTCAGTTACATTGTCACGTGTCTTCATCCTTCTGGCGCTATTTACAAAACTTCCCGAAAGCCATAACTTAATTCCATCATTTACTAACCATGGAAGAGTATAACTTGTAATTACAACATTACCTTGATGAAAAAGTTCTTGTAATTTTTCATCAACTTTTTTATCAAAATCAGTATTAATTTTTCGCTTTTCGAGAAAGTTCATTCCATCTTGTGTGTCCCACCAATCATCACCATGCGATGAGAACCCTTCTGCCTCTGCCATTTCTTTAAGTATGTCCCCTCCACTTAGATGTTTTAAATTAAATTCTTCAGCTAAACCTTGTGCTACTGTAGTTTTTCCAATAGCAGGTGGACCAGAAATAATCACAGATCTTAGCAAATTATCCTAAATCCATTTGAGTCTTAGTTACTTTCATTATGATTCCACTGAATGCAATGGAAGCTAAGAAATACATAGCCCACAAGTAGATTTCGTTTTCCTGACCACAGTATTGTGCATCTGCAACTTTTACAGCAGTACAGGTTAACTCAAACCAGTCACCAGGAATAACATTTAGAGGAATTGGTGATATACCAACAGTGTACGAAAATAATTCTGGTAGAACAAAATAGAAAATTAATAGTAATGGTATAATTGTAATCATCATTGGACGAATATTCATTTGCATCATCTCCATGTTCATCTTATTCATGTAAGTAGATTTTTTATTGGCTTTAGCAATTCTTTCTTGATCTTTGGATCTAAATGCGGCCATGCGTTCTTTTTGCCATGCACGAACTTCTTTTGTAATCCTTCTCCATTTTACCTGATCAACCATTTTTCTTCTAATTCCAGAATTGAACAAATTTAATAAAATTGCAAAACCTACAATTGCAAAGAATGATGGAATCATTCCTTTGATCATTGGATCAGCACTTCCAAGAGGACCCTCTCTCATTCCAAACATATCCATCTGGAGAAATAGTACGTCGATAAAGTTTAGAATAATATTGAATTCCATTTTACACACCTATTGTTTTTATTACCTTATCTGCTGCCTCTTCAACCTTTCCCTCATTATTGAGAATAACCTTGATTGGTGAGCCTGTAAGAACAGAACAACTAGATAGCATAGATTCTTGAATGGCAAGTTCGTTTTTGATACCACCTATTGAAATTTTGTCCCTATTTCTGGTTTTATCCTTCATTCGTCTATCAAATATTTCAGAAGGATGAGCGGATATTATAATGAAATGTGTGGGTTGGAGTATCTGTAAAACATGATTAGGTAAACCTGGATAAAATCCAGATTTTGAAGCTATAAATGCATGAGTATCAATGAATACAACATCATCTTTTAAATTTGAAATCTCCTCTGCAGCCATTTTTTGTAACTCTTTTTGTTTTTCTACAGGTAGTTTTCTTAATCCATCTCTATCATTAACACCTATTTTTTTGGCTTGTTCAAACATTACAGTTCCATAACTTTTTACACTAGCATGTTTATTGTCACCATTTAGTTTATCAACAACTGTAGTGACAAGTGTGGTTTTTCCAACACCTGGAATCCCAACTATTACAACTCGTTTATTTTCTACCAAGCCAAGCACCTAGACGCGGCATCACAACCTCTACTCGTTCTTTGACTAGTTGGTTATAATAGTTAATTAGAATATCTACTGTCAACAATACTCCAATACCAGTACCGAAAACACCTAAAACATCTGAGACACCGGCGATGAGCCCAAGTACCATTGAACCAATTAATGTTACAGACGGAATATATCTATTAAGCAACGTTTCAATTGGTTTGTTTGATCTTCTAAATCCAGGAACTTGAACATCAGCATCTAGTAGGTTCTGCGCAGCTTTCTTCGGTGATAAACCACCCAATTCAACCCAAAGCTTTCCAAAAACAATTACTATACCAATCATAAATAAAACATACAAAACTCCACGCATTGGATCAAGTGCAAGAGCATCTAGTCCTCTAGGAGGTGTAATATAGTAAATTATTCCACCAATCGGAGATGACGGGCTTGTAGGATCAAATGTTCCTAATATATTTAGAAATTCATTAGCATTTCTCGGGTTAAACTGCGCCCAAAACATCTGACCAAGGAAAACAGCATTTGCAGTAAGTGCAGATGCTAAAATAACTGGAATGTTAGAAACATACATCATCTTAATTGGATATGTTGCAGCAAATCCACGATATTTGGTTGATACAATTGGAATTTCTACTTTCATTCCTTGAGTATAAACCAAAATCAATAGTATTCCTGCAGTTAAAGCTAGACCAAATATACTTGGAAGTTGATTGGATCTAAACATAGCATCCGCAACATCTCCAAACATGAATGTTTGTCCTATATATGGCAAAATTCCTATAGCTCCTCCATCACCTCCAGGCATCGGGCTAAATACACTCCAAAGAATTTGTTGTGCAACACCACCAGCAATGAATATACTAATTCCACTTCCTAAACCCCATCCTTTCTGAATTGTTTCATCAAGGAACATCACAATAATTGATGCCCCCATCAACTGTGCCATAATAATATAGATTACAGTCGGCTCAGTGATATTTGGACCATAAACAGCAACAGCATATACAATAGATTCTGCTACAATTACAACGTATGTTACAAGTTTAGTTGCAGTTTGGAATACACCTCTTTCGGCAGGATTCTTGAAATCAAATTTTAGAATGTCTGAACCACGTAACAATTGCATTAATAATCCACCAGTTACAATTGGTCCAATTCCAAGCTCAACAAGCGAACCTTGTTGTGATGCAAATATTACTCTAGCAAATGCCAAAAAATCAAACTCAGGTGCAGTTGCACCAAATAATGGAGTTTGACCCATAACTAGATAAATTACTAAACATCCAGCTGTCCACATTAATTTTGATTGTAATGAAATTTTCTTCTTTGGCTTTGGAACTTGAGGAACATATGGTTCAGCCTTCGCTACAATTTTTCGTATAGTTTCAGTTAATGTTCCTTCAGCCATTGTTATTTTCTACGTCTTCAGTTTTTTCTTCTTCGGTTGATACTTCAGCTTTTTTGTCAGTTTTTTTAACTGGTAATGTTACTTCACCACCAGATTTTTTTATTTTCTCCTGTGCTGATGAAGTAGCTCGTTTAACTATAACAGTATAAGCATTATTTACTTCTCCACCACCTAGTAACTTATCAATTTCTAGGCTTGTCAAATCTAAAACTTTTTTCGAATTTTCAGATTTTCCAGACTTTGCAAATAAATCATCAAGATCTCTAACATTAACCCATTTTCTTGTAATTATTGAAACTGAGAGTGGACGATGTGTAGATTCATGACCAAAATGATCTTGATCCTCTTTGATTACAGTACTGGCTAGATGTTTGAGATGACCAGAACGTCCAAGACCACCTTTATGTCCAAAGGATCTATGTTGAGCAACTTGACCCCATCCCATATGTCTTCCACCTCTAAGTTTTCTTGTTTTTCTTAATCTTGTTGCCATTTTACATCATTCTTTTTACAATTACGGAAAGTTCTTTATTATATCCTAAAACACCTTTTTGACCGTACAATTTTTTTGTACTTCGTTTGAATCCATGTCTAGGTGGATCCAATGCAAACCAAGGTTTTAGGGGTTTTAATTTTGATAATGAGGTTTTTCCTTCTGCTAAGGATGTCGCAAGTTCATCAATAGATGTAAATCCAATAGAAGTAATATCTTCATTTGTGACTTTTTTATAGCCAGATTTTCTGGCTTTTTTATCTAATAGTTCTTTTACAGTCTCAATATCAATTTCTTGCCAAGATACATAGTGTTGAATCTTACGTAGCATTCCAATCGTATTATCCTTTTCAGGAATAATAGTTGCACGATATTTTTTTTCTAATTTTAATAATGTCATAGTTGTATTTGCCCAATATGGTACATCAGCTTGCCCACTAATTCTTACAACCAAAAATGCTTTTGCCATATCAATCAACCTTGACTAAATGTTTGCCTAAGACACTCCAAAAGAGCCTTTGATGTTGAATTCATTGTTGCAGTAGAACCTTTAGTATAAGTCCAAGCATCCTTTATACCAGCTAATCGTAATAAATTTCTAATTTTTCCTCCAGCTACAAGACCTAATCCTCTAGGACCTGGTAGCAATTCAATTGTAACACTTCCACCTTTACCTTTAACTTTGTAAGGAACCGAATGTTTTTGATCACATCTACATTCCCAGCTACCACAACCAAGTTTTACTGGACTAACATTTAGAAATGCAGCATTGTTTGCTTTTTCAATTGCAATTCTCATTTGTTTTGATTTACCTAAACCAATTCCTAACCAACCATTTTCATTTCCTGCTGCAACAAGTGCTTTGAATCTAGTTGATTGACCATTTGGTGTCATTTTTTGAATTAAACCAACATCAATTACTTCAGTCTTAAGATCAGGTAACAGTTTTTTTATTATACCTGCTTCTTGTATTCTCAATCCTTTTTTATAAATTTCATCCATTGTAGTTATTTCTCCTGAAGCAACTTTTTTTCCTAGTATTGTTTTTGGTATCCATTCAGGTTCTACGCGTTCTCTTCTAGGACGCCGTGGTCGTTCTCCGGGTCTTCCATTTCTATTACGTTGTTGTGTAGTTTGACTCATGTTGTTACTACCTCTGAATCTATTTTTGTTTTAAAAGATGAAACATCATTTTTCACTTTAAGATGTTCACCGTTAATCCGATTTTCTGGTGGAAATGTTTCTGTGTTAGCAGGAACTTCTAGTCCAGAATCAATTACACCTTTCAACACTGCTGCCATTCTCTGTGTATATCTTCTAGTACCACTGTAAAGAATTGCATTTTTTACACCTTTAGATAATGCTTTTTTGCCGGCAAGATATCCCGTGAGATATGCAGCCGGTATATTTTTTCTAGAACCTTTCCAACCGTTTTTAAGTAAAAATCTAGAATGTGCCGAGGCTAGAACCTTGTCACCAGAAATAATAGGTTTTAGTATCTGAACTTGAGTATTTTCATTTGTAATATTAACTGAAATAAAATCACGCTTTCCCATCAACATTATCTTTCTTTTACGATAGTTTGTTTTTTCACTACGAACTCTTAGTAATATTTTTGAATATGCCATTATATGAAAAAACTTGGATTTCCTATTATAAACCTTAGAAGCCTAAAAGTGAAATTAATAGTGCTTTCTGAACATGCAAACGATTTTCTGCTTCATCCCAAATAACAGACTGCGGACCATCAATAACATCAGATGTGACTTCCTGATCTCGTTTTGCAGGAAGACAATGCAAAAATATTGCATCTTTTTTTGCTTTTTCCATTAAAGCACTGTTGACTTGGAATTTCGGTAAGAATTTTTTCAAACGATCTTGGTCATTATTATGTATTGATACAAATGTATCAGTCATAACCACGTCCGCATCTTCTATTGCCTCTGTTGGCTCATTTGTTAGATGAATATCTGTATGTAATTTAGCAGTAGATACAGCAATACTACTAGGTTCAAATCCATTAGGAGTTGCAACTGATATTTTGATTTTTAGTTTTGCACAACCAAGAATTAATGAATTACATACGTTATTCCCATCACCAATCCATGCAATTTTAATTTTTTTAAAATTTTTTTTATGTTCTTTGATAGTCATTAGATCTGCAAGAATTTGACATGGGTGATATGAATTTGATAAACCATTAATTACAGGTACCTTTGAATTTTCTGAAAGAATTTCTAATGTTTCATGTTCATATACACGTGCCATAATTACATCAACATATGTAGATAATGCCTTTGCAGTATCAGCAATTGTTTCTCCACGACTTAATTGGAGATCATTTATAGATAGTGTTAAAGAGTGCCCACCTAATTGAAACATTCCAGTCTCAAAACTTACACGTGTACGTGTTGATGGTTTTTCAAATAACATTGCTAACGTTTTATTTTTTAGAATGCAATTTTCCTTACCATTCTTACTTTGTTTTTTAAGATCAAGTGCAAAATCAATTAACTTAGACACTTCTTTGGGCTCTAACTCATCAATTGTTAAAAGATGCTTATTTTTAATTTTTAATGTCATAAATTATGAAGTAAGAATTGTTTCTTATAGTTTTTGAAACGATTATGGGTTTGGTCTTCCATTACTTATCCATTTTTTAATTTTACTTGCTAATTCCTTAGCCTGGTTATCGTTTTCAGGTGGTGGTACATCATACAAATCAGCATATTCGTTGATATCATCTGTTTCTATACCTTCAAATGGATCATCTCCATTAGGTTCTGGTTCTGGTTCTGGTTCTGGTTCTGGTGTTGGTTCTGGTGTTGGTTCTGGTGTTGGTTCTGGT
>Ga0209992_10000704_pt1 | contig 41581 bp, 43 predicted proteins | sample 2SBtaG_2_FD_182564 | JGI IMG/M metagenome (GOLD analysis project Ga0209992, IMG submission 182564) | Deep subsurface microbial communities from Kolumbo volcano to uncover new lineages of life (NeLLi) - 2SBTROV12_ACTIVE470 metaG (SPAdes)... | ecosystem: Environmental > Aquatic > Marine >...
AACCAATTTTTTTGATAACTCTTGCTGGATTTCCTATAGCAACACAATTTTCTGGAATATCTTCTGTAACAACACTTCCAATAGATATCATTGCATTTTTCCCAATTGTTACACCTGCTGTGATAATACATCCCGGATTAATTACAGCACCAGAATCTATTTTTACTTTTTCAACTTTTCTTGGATATTTCTCTTTTAGTTCTTTATTTGCAGTGGGATTACTATGTGCAAAGATCATAACATTTGAACCAATTGTAACATTGTCTCCAATGAAAATTAATTCAGGGTACACAAGATCTATCAAAACATATGGGGAAAAATGACATGATTTTCCAATTTTCACTCCCCTTTTTCTTTGTGATGAAATAGTGATACCTGGATGAATTGATGAATATGCAATACTATGAAAAAACCATGAATAAAGAAGTTTAAATTTTAATTTAATTTTACCTGAAAATCCAGAATAACCATAATAATTCATTACCTCTTTTTCATTTATTGAAAAAATGTCTTCATTTTGCATAATTGTTTGAATTTAAAAAAACTTAGATCTTAAACTTTACTGATTAAATGTGAAAAAATTATGAAAATAATTCTTTTAGGCGTAAAATTATAAAAATAACTCAAAAATATTTATGGATATAAAATTGTAATTTACTAAAATGGAAGAAAAAAAACTCTCCTATTACTTGGAAAAGTCTAGAAATATTACAACTGAAAAATTTGATAAAAAATTAAGAATTGCCATTTTGAATAGTTTCACAGTAAATGGTTTAGAAGAATCACTTAGAGTTAGATGTGCTGACGAAAAAATTCAATCCATATCTTATGTTGGAGGATACAATCAATACATGCAAGAAATTCTTGATGAAAAGAGTGATCTGTATTCATTTGAACCTGAGATTACATTTTTAATTCTTGATGTAAGAAGTATTTTTGGAGAAAATTATTTTTTCTCATATGATATTTCAGCTCAGAAACGTAAAGAGTTTGTAAAAAATAAAACAAATGAATTAACTGATTTGGTTAGATCATTTGTAAAAAAATCAAATTCAAAAGTAGTGATTACTAATTTATTAGTACCCACATACACATCATTTGGAATTTTAGAATCAAAATATGAATATGGGTTTCATGAAATGATTTATGATTTTAATTCAATTCTTTCTTCTAATTTGAGAAATGAATCCGGAGTTTATGTTTATGATTTTGATCAATTTGTAAAAAAATACGGAGAAAGAAATGTTTTTGATTACAGAAAATATTTTTTTGGAGATATCAAAATTTCATTAGATCATATTCCACTTTTGGCATATGATCTTATGGGATACATTAAACCTATGACTGGTAAAAATAGAAAATGCATCGTATTAGATCTGGATAATACTCTGTGGGGGGGAATTGTAGGTGAAGATGGATTTGATGGCATTTCACTAGGTCCATCATATCCTGGAAACTCTTTTGTTGAATTTCAACGTCTTTTACTTGCGTTATGGAATAGAGGAATTATTCTTGCAATTAATAGTAGAAATAATCTTGATGATGCTCTTCAAGTAATCAAAGAGCACCCTTACATGATTCTCAAAGAAGAACATTTTGCTTGTATCAGAATAAATTGGAATGATAAGGCAACAAATCTTAAAGAAATTGGAAAAGAATTGAATATTGGCTTAAATAGTATTGTATATTTTGATGATGATCCTGTAAATCGTGAATTAATTAGAAGTACTCTACCTGAAGTTTTAACTGTAGATTTTCCAAATGATCCATCATTGTACCCTCAATCTTTAACAGAATTAAACGATTTCAATGTTTTACAAATCACTGAAGAAGATTTTAAGCGTGGTCAAATGTATAACCAACAAAAATCTAGAACCGAACTTGAAAACAATGTTTCTAATCTTGATGATTTTTTAAAACGTTTAGAAATTAAAGTTACTGTAAAAAATGCAAATGATTTTTCCATCCCAAGAATTTCTCAATTAACTCTTAAAACAAATCAATTTAATCTTACCACAAAAAGGTATCAAGAAGAAGATATTAGAAAATTTGCAGATTCTTCAAATAAAATAGTTGGTTGTGCACAGGTAGAGGATAAATTTGGTGATAATGGAATTACATCTGTTTTTATTATAAATAAAGATAATTCTTTAGAATGGTCAATTGATACATTTCTTCTTAGCTGCAGAGTTATGGGGAGAAAAGTTGAGGATGCAATTTTATCAAAAATTTTACAAAAAGCAAAAAATGATGGAGTTCAAAGAGTTATTGGAAATTATATACCTACAAAAAAGAATATGCCTTGTGAAAAATTTTTGGCTGATAATGGTTTTACAAAAGAAAATAATATCTGGTCATATTCATTGAATAATACAATTAAAATCCCGCAACACCTTGATGTGACCTATGAAGATGAGTGACAAACTTTATGATATAATATCTAGAGTTTTTTCTGTCTCTATTGATCAAATATCTGATGATTCTGGACCTGAGGATATTGAAAGATGGGATTCTTTTAATGCTTTAGTGCTAGTAGATGAACTTGAATCTGAATTTTCTATACAATTTACAGTAGCTGAAATCACAGATGTATTCAAAATATCTGATATTAAGCGACATTTACGGAATCATGGAGTCAATCTAGATGAATGAAATTCCTTACGATTTTACTCTTGATTCTATAAAAATTGGACAGAAAAAAAAATTCACTATCACCATTACTAAATCATTAATAGATGATTTCGCTAAAATTTCTGGAGATTATAATCCTCTTCATATGAATGATGAATATGCATCTAGTACCATCTTCGAGAAACGTGTTTGTCATGGAATGTTATTATCATCATTCTTTTCAAAACTTATAGGCATGTATTTACCTGGAAAAAACGCATTGTATTTTTCTCAATCATTACAATTTAAGTCACCTTGTTTTATCGATGATGAAATTTTTGTAGAAGGAGAAGTATTAGATAAAAGTAACTCTACTAGAATAATTACAGTAAAAACAACTATTGAAAAAATTTCTGGAGAGTGCTTGGTAGATGGTCAAGCTAAAGTTATTGTGAGAGAATAAGTTGTTTAATAAAAAAAGAATTCTTGTAACTGGTGCAAATAGTAAAATTGGTTCATCTATTTCAAAACTACTACTTGAAAATAATGCAAACTTAATTTTATTTTATCATAAAAATCATGAATCTGTTGATAAATTAAAAAAATTATTTAACTCAACGTGTGAATCCTATGAAGTGAATCTATTAGATGATTCACAAATAGAATCTTCTATTACAAATATTCTAAAGAAAGGTGAAATTGATTATTTTGTTCATTGTGTAAGTCTTCCTTTTAGCTTAAAAAATATTTTAGATCTTAAATGGGAAAATTTTTTGACTCATATTCAATTACAAACAAAATCATTTCTAAAAATTTCACAATTAATAATACCTAAAATGAAAGCTAAAAAATCTGGAAAAATTGTCAGTGTATTGTCTACATCAACAATGGGAAAACCTCCTAGTAACATGAGTGATTATGTAGTCAGTAAATATTCTCTTTTAGGAATTTCTAAATGTCTGGCAATAGAGATGGCTAGATTCAACATAAATGTTAATTGTGTTTCTCCTTCTTTTATTGATACTAATCTTACCAAAGTCCTTCCATCAAAATTTAAAGAAATTTCATTAAGCCAAACTCCTCTATGCAAAGAGATTACTCCTCAAGATGTTGCTGACACTACCCTTTTTCTATTATCTAAGAATTCAGACAATATTACTGGTGAAAATATTGTTGTGTCTGGAGGACAAACATTTCATTAAAATATAATAAAAAATGATAGAACATCTAAAAATAGGCACAGATTTAGTAAGTATTTCAAGATTTCAGAAAATACCAATTTCATCAAAACCTAGTTTTTACGAGAAAATATTTCTTCCATCAGAAATAAAATATTGTTCAAAATTTAAAAATCCATATGAACACTTTGCTGGAAAATTTGCTGTAAAAGAGGCAGTAAAAAAATCTATTAACAAAAAAGTTTCATTTTTAGAAATTGAAACATTTCATAAAAATTCTAGACCGTTTGTAAAGCTGCATGGAAAATATAAAAACCGATTTAAGTTTGACGTATCAATTAGTCATGAACAAAATTTTGCTTTAGCTGTAGTCTTATCATTCATGAATTGATTAATTTACAAAATTCTTTTTTTAACTCTTTTACTTAATGATGATAACATTAAATTAAAAAATTTATTTGTTATTTTTCTAGAAACATTTTTTGGCAAAAATATTTCATTAGTAAAATTCTTAAGAATTTCAGAATCAGGAATTATTTTACTTTTTTCGATTTCATTATATTTAACTAAAATATTTTTTTTATTTTTTTTAATATCAATTTCTGCTCTAATTTTAGCAAAAAGAAATCCTTTTCCAATATAAAATAACCATACCATAACATCTACTAAAAATAAAGAGAATTTCATTTTTTGATATGTGGATTTTGATAAATGTGTCAATAAACAATATTTTCTATTTCTCTCTAACCAAAAAAATTTTTTTGAACTCCACTTTAACGAATAACTTTCTGCATGATAAATAATTGATTTTGGAACGTAATATGAGTTAAAACCTAATTGTGCTGCTCTCCATCCTAATTCTAAATCATCATGATATAGAAAAATAAATGGATCCAAAAGTCCTATCTTATCTAGCGTTTTTTTTGAAGTAAACAAACAAGTCCCTGATGCGTATCCTATTTTTGTTATTTCTTCTGTATTTTGCTGATCTAAAATCCCCTTATCTTTTGCATACCCAAATCCAAATAATTGAATCATGTTACCGGTACTTTGAAGTACATTTTTTTCATAAAGTGATAGTATTTTTGGTTGATACAAACCATCACTCTTTTCATAATATGCCTCCATGAAATTATTCACCCAATCTTTTTCTACAATTGTATCTGGATTTAGAATTACAATAAATTCCCCTTTTGCATTTTTAATTCCCTTGTTGTTACCTTCACAATACCCATAATTTTCTTTATTTTCTACCAAAATGATTTTTTCAAATCTTTCTTTACATTTTTTGTGACTGTTGTCACTAGATACATTATCTACTACAATTACTTCAAAATTATCATAATTTGTTTTAAACACTGATTCTACACAATTTAGTAATAATTCTCCTGCATTATAATTCAGAATGATGATACTAACTAAAGGATTATTTTGCATATTTTTTTCTCATCAATTTACATTCATAACTAAATCTTAATTTTTGTTCCTTCACCTAAAAGAAATATTTTTTCTTCCTCGTTGGATTCTGTAATAGTTGCATTTGATGAAATTATACTATCTCTTATTTTCAATTTACTTGAAATTATACAATCAGACATTACAATGGAATTTTCAATATTACATTTTGATAATTTTGAATTATTACCTATGCTTGTATTTGGTCCAATAAATGAGCCTTCTTCAATAATAGTACCATTTCCTATTATTACAGGCCCAATAATTTTTACACCTTTTTTGATCAAAACATTTTTTCCAATCATTACATTTCCTTCAATTTTACTTCCTTTTTCATATTTTCCAAAATTATATGGTGTCATTTTTTCAAGAATATTCCCATTTGCATTGATAATATCTTCAGGCGTACCTGTGTCTTTCCAATTAGATGTAATTGTATGAAAAGATATTGAGTTGGATTTTTGAAGAAGAATATCTAACGCATCAGTTATTTCTAATTCATTTCTCCACGATGGTTTTAGATTATCTATTATATCAAAAATCTTAGGTGAAAGTAAATAGATCCCAATAACTGCTAAATTAGTAGGTGGAATTTTTGGTTTTTCAATAATTTTAACTAATTTTCCATTTTGTATATCTGCTATACCAAATCTTGAAGGATTATCTACTTCACATAACAAAATTGCTGCGTCATGATTTGAATTTTTAAATTCTTTAACGTAATCACTTATTGATTTTTGAATAATATTATCTCCTAAAAAAACTAAAAATTTTTCATCTTTTATGAAATCCTTACATAATCTTATAGCATGAGATATTCCTTTAGGCTGATCTTGTTTGATATATGTAATATTAACCCCAAATTTTTCACCATCACCATAATACTCTATTACTTTATTAGATCCTAATCCTCCAATTATTATTGCAATATCCGTAACACCTGATTCTTTCATACTTTCAATACAATATTCTGACATTGGTTTATTGGCAATAGGTAACAGCTGTTTTGGACCTGTATGGGTTAGTGGTCTTAATCGTGTACCATGACCCCCGTGTAATAAAATTCCCTTCATATCCAATTTTCTACATATTCTGGGTTAATATTCTATTTAGCTTTTCCATTGAATGCTATTTAGTGTCTTTATATCAGTAATATCCTTCCACCAATCGTTATTTTTTAGGTACCATTCAATTGTAGTTTGTAATCCTTCTTCAAAACTGACTTTAGGACTCCAACCTAATTCATTTCGAATCTTGGATGAATCTAGACTATATCTGAAATCGTGTCCTGGTCTATCTTCAGATAATTCGTAATTGGAAGTATTTTTTTCCATTATAGAAAGAATTTTCTTAATAATAGTTGATACATCTATTTCATTTGATGCTGAAATGTTATATGATTCTCCTTTTTTACCTTGATGTAAGACTTTCATAATTGCATTACAATGATCATCTACAAATATCCAATCACGAATACCTTTGCCACCATTATAAACTGGAATTGGGATGTCATGAGCAGCTAAAATTATTGCCTTTGGAATTAATTTTTCCAAAAATTGGCGTGGTCCATAATTATTTGTACATCTTGTTATAACAGCATCAATATCATATGTAGTCACATACGAATTTATTAATAATTCTGAAGAAGCTTTTGATGCAGAATATGGACTTGAGGGATTAAATCTAAAATTTTCATCTGCACTTTCGGTTTCTAGACTTCCAAAAACTTCATCAGTTGAAATATGAACGAGTCTTTTTTTCTGATTTTTTAATATTTCTAATATTGTAAAAACTCCAATAATGTTAGAATCTATAAATGGTTTAGCATTAGATATACTTCTATCTACATGTGATTCAGCTGCAAAATTAATAATTACATCAGATTCATCAATCAGTTTTTCCATTAAGATATGATCTGTAATATTACCTTTTACGAATTTGTAATTATTAGAATTTTTAAAATCTTCCAAGCTTTTGTGATTTGAACCAACAAGTTCAGCATCTAGATTGACAATACTGTAATCCTCATAATTCTTTAGAGTATGAATGATGAAATTAGTACCGATAAAGCCTAAACCTCCTGTTACTAAGACTTTCATTGGAATTTACGATATATCAGTTGATAAAATATGTTGTTATTCTAAATTTCACCTTATGGTAGTCGATAACTTTTATTTCTCCCATTTTAAGAAAATTTATTGTCTGAAGATTTTTCGATTATAAGATTAGAAAAACATGATACTAAAAACACATCTGGTTCTAACATTAATGGAACACTAACTGTTGTTTGGCGTGATTGGGATAAATTAATCAAATATGAACCAAAAATGGTTTATGTCAGCTCTGTAAATACAGGGGAAATAAAAGGCCCTCATCTTCATACTAAAAGAAATAGTTATTTTGTTTGTATTCATGGTAAGGTTGTTTTTATAATTAAAGACAATAAAGGAAATTATAAAGAAATAGAATCTAGTGCTGAAGAACCTGTACTAATTTTTGTACCTAAGAATGTTCCATCAGCTCATGTAAATTTATCTGATGAAACATCACGAGTACTTACTTTAGCTGATTTAGCATGGAAACCAAATGATAATGAAATGATCAATGTGTCTTTTGATGAATATGATTGGGAAAAAATAAAATCTACATTAAATTGAATAAAACCATAATTCTTGTAGACAATATTGATAACGTCTCACAATTAAATAAAATAATTTTACAGTATCCAAATTCAAAAATCTTTTCATTAAATTATTTCACTCATAATAAATTATTTAAAAATTCTATTGAACATGAAATCGGTGAAAACCATCTTACTAGTAATGATAAAAAAATCATCGATACACAAACAATAGACATTACATCTAATTGGCATCTACACCAAAATTTTAAAAATTTCTTGATGTTTGATGGAATAAATTTAGCAAATCTAATTGAAATGGAGTTATTTGATTACTTTTCCAAAGTTTACAAAACTGTACTTACAATTATCCGAATTATTGAAAATGAAAACCCAATTACTTTAGTAGATATGACTGATTTTGGTGATTTGATACAACAGATCTGTAATCAGGAAAAAATAAAGTATATTAAAATTCATGAGATAAAACACACATCAACATATTTTGATAAAATAAATATAAAATATAATTTAGGTTCATTTCCATTATCTATTACTATATCGAAGAATAATTATAAAAAAATCAAAAATATTGTTGAAAAAATCACTAAACAACTTGTAAAATTTAACCAAACTTTTGATTCTAACAGAAAATCTATCCTTTTACTTGACTTTAATCCTGTACACTATGATTTATTATTAAAAGAATTATCTAATTCAAATAAGAATATTTTATTACTTAATCAAAGAAGACCTGCAATATGGAATTTACAATCTTTTAAAATTATACGAAAATTAGGTACAAACATAATAAATTTAAATGATTATAGAAAAAAAATTGAAAATGAAATAAATCAAAATAAACAAAATAAAATTAATGATTTAAACAAATTATGGAATCTTGATTCAACTTTTGAAGAATTATTTGAAATTGAAAATTTTAGTATTTGGAACTCAATAAAAAATCATTTTTCAAAAATTTGTAATACAAGATTTCTTGAATCCATTGAAAGACTAATGTTATTAAAAGAAATATTTGTTGAATATAATATCTCTGAAATTCTGGAATGGGCAGAAACAGCTCCTCAGGAAAAAGAGGTAATTCATTTAGCAAATAAATTCGGAAAAAAAACAATTATGCTTCAACATGCTATGTCTCCAAATGGAGATATCTGGGAAAATGCGGGAAGATTTTTTTCATTTTTTTCTGGTCCTTTAAACAGTGAAAAACAACTAGTCTGGGGAAAAACTACAAAAGAATATGGGATACGTAATGGACATAATTCAAATAATATTATGACTATAGGTAGTCCTCGACATGATAAATTTTTTCAAGCAAAAAAAATAGATAGTAAAGGAATTATCCTCTTTGCTACTACTGGAATAAGTGAATTTTTTGCTGAAACATCTACCACAGATGATTATCTAAAGTTTAATAATTTTATACGTGAAGTTTGTCGAGTTGTAAAAAATCTAAATGATAAGAAACTTGTAATTAAACCACATCCACAACCTGATTTTATTAATAATGTAATTGATTTAATAAAAGAAATTGATCCTCAAATAGAAATTGTACTTGACACAGATTTAGTTGAGTTAATAAATTCATGTGAAATGTTGATTACTTTTAAAAATTCCACCATAGCTCTTGAATCTATAATCTTAAACAAACCCACAATATCTCTTCAAACTGAGAAATGGGCTGAAGAAAGTGAAATCGTGAAAAAACATGCAGTAGTATCTGTTTCTAAACTTGAAGATATTGAGCCCTCAATCCACCAAATTTTAAAAAATGAAGAATTTAAAAATAATTTATTGAAAAACTCTGAAAATTTTATACAGGAATATTTTGAAAATAGAGGCACATCATCAAAAATATTGGCAAAATTTCTTAATAATTTTTAAAACATTATAATTATGATTCTAAGTATAGGAATCATATGAGATTTTTCTTGTTAGTTTTGTTATTAATCATATTAAATACAGTATTTGTATTTACAATAGATTCTACAGCATTTGGACAATTAGATAGAGGAGCTAATAATGAAATTAGTTTACGTGATTCAAATTTAGTTGTTGAAGAATATGTATCAAATCTAAAATTTCCAGTAATGATAGATTTTATTGGAAATGATATGTTAGTTATTGAAAAAGATGGATTGATAAAAATAATCAAGGATGGTATTTTGAAATCTGAACCAATCTTAGAATTAGAAGTTAGTACTACCATAGAAGAGGGGTTGATTGGAATTTTAGTTGTTGAAAATGATGTATATTTACATTATACAACAGCAGACACAGATGATAACACTACATCAAATTGGTTTTACAAATATGAATGGAATGGTGAAGCATTAATTGAACCAGAATTATTGATGTCTTTTCACAAAGGACATGGGCAACATAATGCAGGTATTATGGCTCATGATGAGAATGGAGTAGTATATGTGGCAATTGGTGATCTTGGAAATAGAAAAGGAGTTTTCCAAAATTATCCTTTAGGTGATTCTGATAATACAGGTACAATTATGACATTAGAACCAACAGAAATCTTTGCAATAGGAATCAGGAATTCATATGGATTAGATTTTGATCCTATAACACAATTTCTTTGGGATACTGAAAACGGTCCTGATGTTTTTGATGAAATTAATTTAGTGCCAAAAAATTTTAACAGTGGCTGGGAAAAAATCATGGGTCCTGCAACCGAATCAAAACTAAACCTTATTCCAAATTATGAAGATTATATTTACAGTGATCCAGAATTTAGTTGGGAACGTCCTATAGGAGTTACAGGAATACATTTCGTTGAATCTCCATTATTTCCAAATTATCATAATTCAGTACTTGTTGGAAGTTTCTCTGATGGGGTATTATACAAATTTGAATTAAATGATAATAGAGATGGTTTTGTATTTGAAGATGAACAATTACAAGATTTGGTTCTAAATACAGATGATCAAACTACAGAAATCGTTTTTGGAACTGGTTTTGCAGGTATTACAGACATTAAGGAAGGACCTGATGGATATATCTACATAGTGTCAATTGGGGATGGAATAATTTACAAAATTGTCCCAAATCAAAATATTGAAAAAATAGAGATTGATTGTACTAATGAACTAAATTCGGGGAAAAATCTTAGTGGTTGCGATTTTTCTAACCAGAGTTTGACTAATTTAGATTTATCTAACAGAGATCTATCATTTACAAATTTAAGAAATAGTGATTTAACAAATGTAAATTTTAGTAATACTAAATTAATTGGGGTAAATTTTATTGACGCAAAAATTTCAAATACTGATTTTTCCAATGCAATTTTAGATTCTGCAATTTTAGATAATCAAATTCTAGAGAATTCGAAATTTACAGAAACAAGTTTTATCTCAACAAATTTAAAAAAAGTGAATTTGTCAAATGTTAACTTGAAAAATTCAAATTTTGAAAGAGCAATTTTAGATGAAAGCATTCTCATTGGTACTAATTTTGAAGGTAGTAATTTACTGAGAACAAGTATAGTGGAAGCAAATTTGTCAGATTCAAATTTTCAACATGCTGATTTAACATATGCAATTTTAGATAATTCTATTTTAAAAAATAGTGATTTAGGCAATACAAGATTATGGAAAACATCCATAAATAATGCAGATTTGTCAAATGTTAACTTGAAAAATTCAGATAATCATGGTTCACAGTTTATCAATTCAAATTTGAATCATGTTGATTTTCAATTTTCACGATTAAGTAATGTAAATTTCAAAAATGCTGACATGTCCAACGCAAATTTATACAATATTTTTCCAATAAATTCTATTTTTGAAAATTCTAATTTATCATTAACAAAAATCAATACATGTTTAGAACATGATTTGATGAGTAGAATTTTAAACAAAGTTTTGAGAGAAATTAGAGAAAATAACATCGAGTTTTTGGAACCTATAGAAAGTACAATTGTACAAATCTGTAATTAATTTTATCTATTAAAAACAAATATTTCTTAAATTAAAAAAATTATTAGAATGTTCTAAATTCTTCACCATTCATTTTATTTTTGCTAAAGCTATAATTGTATCACAAGTAAATGATTTTTCTAATTTATTTTTATAAAATTTTTCTAACCACTCATATTTTAAATTAGAACTAAATGAAGGTAAATTCAATTGTGGTTTGTTTGTTATGTTCCAATTAATCATATTTTCTAAACTATATCTTTGAACACCAAAAATTTTTACATCAAGTTTCACTTTTTTTAATAGCATTTCTAATCTTTTTCGATTAAAATAATGAATGTGTGCTCTTTGCCAAAAAAATTCTTTATACATTTCATTAGTATCTAATTGAAAATCATCAACATTTGGAACTTCAATAATTAATATTCCTTTTTTAGTTAATATGGTTTTTAATTTTTTTAAAAATTGTAATGGTTCTACAATATGTTCTAAAACATGAAACATTACAATTACATCATAAGATTGAATTTTGTAATCATCATTCAATAAATTAATATCTAAAATTTTTGCTTTAGTTATTTTTTTTGATATTTTTCTTTTTTCTTTAGAAATTTCTATTCCAGTTATATTGTAGCCTAAATCTGTCATAGATTCTAAGAAAAAGCCATGACCAGAACCAATTTCCAATATTTTGTCTTTTTTTTTAATAAATTTTTTAAGAAAATTTACTCGTCTGATTGTATCTTCTTTAGATTTATTTCTATGTTCATTAATCCCTCCAAAATATTTGATATTTTTTTCCTGCAAATTTTTGTCATAAAAAATTTCATCTTCTTTTTGTGATGGAATAGGAGTTAATTGAAAATGCTTACAATTTTTGCATTGAATTACTTTGTGTTTTGATGAATCTCTAACTTTTTTGGAAATAATTTGAAATTTTTTATGTTTACATAAAATACATTGTTTTCCCATTTTCAATTAATCATTCTAAATATATTATGTAATTTATCATTATGTTTTAATAAAAAATCTTCAAAATATTTCATTTTAATTTATTTATCGAAAATTTTTAATTTGAATAATCGATTTAATCTAAATTTGTAATATTTTTTTCATAATCTTTTTCCCATTGTTGAATAATTGATTCAAGATTTTTTAATAATTCAGGCTGTTTTTTTATCAAATTAATTATTTGTTCAATATGAAAATTGTTTCCTAGAATTTTGAAGATATTTTTAGCAAATTCATAATCTTCTGGATAGTCTATAGTAAATCTTGAATTTTTTGGAATATCAATATTTTCTAGAGTAAGAAATTTTTTTTTTATGATATTATTTGAAGTAAAAAATTCCTTATAACCTGTTTCTGTATTATCTGTATTTTTTAATTCAAAAATTTTTTTCAATGCTGAAATTTTTATTCCTGCTGGTACAAATCCATGAATACTAGCTGATGCAACAAATTTTTCTTTTAATGAGCTACCTGTAATAAATTCATAATCTGTATTTTTTAACTCATCTACAATCTTGTCTACATATTCAATATCAGTGAATATTTTATCCCCTTCTACATCTATTATTATATCTGTGTCAAAATATTTTGCAGCTTCTAAAAAACGATGAATTATATCTTTTTCACTGCCTCTAAATGTTAAAATTCCTTCATTTTTTAAAAATGAAATTAATTCATCATCACTTTTTTGATTTGTTGTACATACTATAACGTGTCTGATTTTTTTTGATTTTTCGAGTCTTTTTACAAGTAATTTTATCATTGATTCATCATTTATTTTTTTAAGATGTTTTTTTGGTAATCTTTTACTATCTAGTCTTGCGGGAATAAAGACATCTATATTCAATTGTTTTTCACTCAATTTTTAATCCATTAATCTTTTAATTTTACTAGTTTGTATCATAAAAATTCTTAATATATTTGAGATAAATTACCACGAAAGATATCCTCCATCTATCACAAATGAACTCCCAGTTACATAACTTGAATTATCACTACAAAGATAATCAATAATTCCATTCAATTCTGATTTTTTCATCATTCTTTTCATGGGGGTAAGTTGAGAATATTTTTTAACAAATGAAGAAGTTTGTTTATTTTTTACACCTCCTGGCACTACACAATTTACTCTAAATTTAGGTGCAACATGAACAGACAAATATTTTGTCAAGTTTATTACTCCAGCTTTTGACACACAATATCCTACATCTTTATGAGAACCATTGTATAAATCTGGATGTGGAGAATCAATTCCATATGTTGATGAAAAATTTACTATTGAACCTGAATTATTATTTTTTATAAATTCACGACATACTGAAAATAATGTAACAAGATTAAGATCTAAATAAGAACGAAATTCTTCTAATGAAAAATTAAAAAGAGTTTTCTTTCTCCTCTTAATGTCAACATGATCATTTATGGCAAAACAATTTACCAAGTAACTAGATTTATTTTTTTTAAAAAAACTCTTTACAAATCCTTCATCACAAAGATCATGACCTAATCTAATGTCTAATTTTATTACATTATCGTTTTTATTTTCAAAATATTTACAAATTTCCGAGCCTAATAGCCCTTCAGAACCTGTAATGATGATTTTTCTTTTTTTTCCTATCATTAAACTCATACAAATTTTTGTCGTAACTTTTCAATATTAGGTATTTCGCTGGGCCAAACTCGTTTTTTCCCATTCCCCATAATTTTATCAATTATTCTAACATCTCTAACTAATTTTTGTAATCCTATTGGTTCTAGTGAAGCAGGCTGATCATGTCCATAAAAAGTTCGATTAATTGTTGTATGACGTTCAAGAGATGTAGCACCAAGCATAACTGCGGGAATGCTAACATTTGTTGCTCCTGGTTCATGTCCACTATATCCAACGTTACATTTGAATTTCTTTTTTAAATTAGGAATGCAACGTAAATTTGCCTCTTCAGGTGACATTGGATATGCACTATGACAATGCATTAATTCAAATGGACATTTATTTTTTTTAAAAATTTTAACAGCTTTTTCAATTTCACTTAATGAACTCATACCAGTACTGATGAAAGTATATTTTTTTTCTTTTGCAATTAACTCTAACAAATCATAATGAATTAACATGGCAGAAGCAACTTTATTGTATTTTGTTCTAAATTTTCTCATTGTCTTCTGACTTTTAATATCCCAACAAGAGACAAACCATGGAATTTTTTTTGATTTACAATGTTTATCAATTTTTTTAAAATCCTCCAAAGAAAATTCTCTATGCAATCTCATATCTCTTTGTGTTTTACCCCAAGGACTATCTAATGGAGAATCTAGAAATTCTTTTGTGTATATATTTTCTACATCTTTTTTTTGAAATTTTACTGCATCTACTCCTGCATTAACTGCTGCATCAATAATTTTCTTTGCTATGGTGATACTCCCCATATGATTAGTACCAATTTCAGCAATTATGAATACCATATAAATTAGAAAATATATGTCTCTATATAACTAATTGTCATTTTTTTGAAGTAATAATTAAATCAGCAAATTCTCTAAAAGCACCATTTCCACCAGAAAAATTACAAACATAGTCTACAAATGTTTTAATTTCCTTTATAGCATCACTAGGTGAAGCTGAAACTCCAGCTAGTTTGATTGCACCTAAATCATTTACATCATCACCAATATATGCAATTTCATCAATGTGTATTTTTTTTTGTTTCATAATTTTTTGAATGAGTAATTCTTTATTTTTAACATTTAGATAAATTTTTGACTTAATTTTTTGAGCACGTTTTTTAGAAATTCGAGAATTTTCTTTAGTGATTAAAATTGTTTCAATTCCTATATTTCTTAAACGTTCAACTCCCATTCCATCTTTGGTATTAAATTTTTTTAATGATTCACCATTAGAACTATAATACATACCACCATCTGTTAAAACACCATCAACATCTGAAAAAATAATTTTTATTGATTTACATTTATCTAGTATTTTTTTTTGATTTTTCAATCTATATTTTCACCATTTTCCTCAATTTTGAAGATCTTTTTATAGCAAGTGAAATTTCAAGTGTTTTAATTCCTTCATTTAGATCATTAATTGTAGTAGATTTTGTTCTTAGGCATTTTTTAAGATGTCTCAGTTCTTCTATATACATATCATTTCTTGTAAAGTTTTTTGGTTTGAAAACCTTTTTCCATTTATTTGAAACAATATCAAACATTTGCACTTGATTAATATCAGAATCCCAATAAATTACGCCTTTTGAGCCTTTAATTTTACATCTTTTAAAATCAGGTTTTTGAAAGTAATCTAGATGCACCTCTCCAATAATATTATTCTTAAATCTCATGATGATAGCAGCTAGATCATCTGTAGAAATTTTTAGATTACTAAATTTTCCATTAATAGCAAATAATTCCTTTACATCTCCAAAAAACCAATAGAGATAATCTATTTCATGAATACATGTTAAAGATATTCCTCCTCCTAAATTATCTCGTGCTGCATAGCCTTTTGAATAATTTTCATATGGATGCCAATCAGGTAAATATGAACCACTTTCAACCTGAACACTTAAAATTTTTCCAATTTTTTTATTATCAATTAATTGTTTAATTTTTTTCAGACAAGGATGAAATCTAAAATTACAACCAATTAATGTCAATAATTTTTTGTCATATACAATTCGCTTTAAATTTGAAATATTTTTTATAGAGTTTGATAATGGTTTTTCCAAGAATAAATGTATATCATTTTTTGCTAAAGTGATTGCAGAAGAAACATGCAAACTTGTTTCATTTGTTATAAATCCAACAAATGGCTCTTCATCTAGACACTTTGTTAAATTATTAAAAATTCTAACTCGTTTATTCTTAATTTTAAGATTTTTTTGTTTAGTATAAATTATAATTTGAAAATTTGTTTCTTTTAATAAATTAGAAACATGTCTTTTTCCAATAGAACCGTATCCAATTATTAGAACTTTTTTTACCATCTAATTTTAAATAGATTATTTAAAATTAATATTCTTTTATAATTAAATTATTTTTCTAGGAGATAGATTTTGAAATATTTTTAAAAATGACAAAATGATAGAAATTATTTAATAAATTCTGTAAGAACAAATTATGTAAACATCACTATTCAAATTCATGAATGAAAAAAACTCATACAATAAAACAAAGATCTTTCATAGATATCTGGATTTCTTTCATAGAATATGTGTGAACCTATTTCAGCATTATTCCAAATAGCAAATTTAGGTCCTTTTAGTAACCATGCCAACAACCTAGTATCTAAAGACATTTTAACAAATTTAGAAAATTTTTCTATCTGATTTTTAGAAAGTATTTCAAATCCGTTACCATTACATGATATGGCAGCAATTTTATCATTACCTAATTCAATCAAAACCGTGGTATCACTAGAAAAGTTTAATTCTTTTCTTTTTTGTTCAAATTTTTTATAACAATTTGGGATCATAGAAACTAAGAATTCAACATCTGAAAAATTTTCAAATTCATAATCTAATTTTTTCTTTGATAGAATATTTTTTATATATTGATTTTTTTCATCCGTATCCATTTTTTTATATTTTGTAGATGATAAACCAGTGCTTATATTAAAAGTAGAATTCGAATTTAATAGAATACATTGAGATTCATCATGATTTATGTTTGGACTTGAAGAAAAATATTCATAAGCTTCATCTACTTCATATACTCCTTTTTGTGAATTTAGATTTGCAAGTTTTCCTGATAATGTATATCTTCCAGCAAAAGGCATAAAATATTTTGGTTGAAATAAATTAACATATTGTTCTGCATACTGAACAAATATTTTTTTTAATTGAATTTGTGCTAATTCTTTTTTTTTGGGTGACATTGAAAAACATTGAGGAAAGGCAGAAGCAGAAGCATATCCAACCAAGAGGAAATCAATTGCATCATATTGGTTTTTGATTAATGATGCAGATGTTTGTGCCAATTCAAAAGGGCAATCATTTGTATTGATAATTACTTCATTTCCATTATCAATTGCAGCCATACTATCAATTGATGTAGAACCAATTTTATTTTCAACAAATGAGCATCCAAAATATTTGAAGCATAATTCCGGATTACAATTATCTGCTGCAAGAATATTTATGGTTAAATTATTTTTTAGTTTTTTAGGTTTATTATGTTTTAATTCACAAACTTGAAATCCCAATCTCACTAAGTTGTTTTTAAGAAAATCTGTTGCATAATTGTGAATTAATATTGGGATTTTTTTATTTAATTTTTCTAATGTTTTAGGACTAGAGTGATCTGGATGTATATGACTAAGATAAATGTAATCAACATCATCAAAAATTTCTGGTTTAAAATCATATGGAGGAAAATGATTCCATGAACCATAATATTCACCATCAACTAACCATGGATCACAAAGAATTTTTACATCTTCATGTTCAATTATTACTGATGCAGAAGTTAACCATTGAATATTCATAAAATTAAAAAATCCTTATCTTAGTTTTAAAACTATCTTACATTCTATCAAAGAAAAATACTTTTTGATAACTTTTATAATAATAAAAATAATTTTCTAAAATATTAATTATGTTTATTTTTAATTAATAACTCGGCAATTTTAAATTCAAATTCTGTATCAATCATCAATCCTGTTTCAATAGGGATTTCAAAAGGTATCATCTTTTGAAAAACGTTTTTTCCTAATTTGAGAAATTTTTTTACATTAAATGTGTATAATCCATTTAATTGATATACAATTGGAGCTTTTTGTCTACTTTTAGGTCTTTTTTTAGTTTGTTTTACAAGTTTAAGAAATCCGTTTGAATTAATTTCTGCAATATTATAATAAGGATTTAGATGTTGTTTGTATACTCCTCCTACTAGTACAGCATTTTTCTTTTTCAAAATTTGTATAGTTTTCTTAATGTCATTAATTCTGATAAATGGAACAGTACAATCTAATAATACAAATGTATCAAAATTATAATCAAGTTCTATCAATTTTTTAATAGAATATTGTAAAACATCCAAAATTGTAGATGAATCTGTAGCCAAATATTTTGGCCTCATAAATGGTATTGTGGCACCATATTTTTTTGATATTTGAGAAATTTCTTTATCTTCTGTTGATACTATAATATCACTAAATAATTTTGATTTTTTAGCTTTTTCAATTGTATGTGCTATCAAAGGTTTTCCATTAAGCATTTTGATATTTTTCTTTGAAACACCTTTGGAACCTCCACGTGCAGCAATGAAACAAATTGGTTTCATATTTATCAAAATATTTTCCTCGTTAAATCTTTATAGAATTTCTTTATTTTTTTCTAAAAAATTTAATTAATTATATTAAATATACATTAATACTATCATTTGTTTCAATAATGGTACTCTTAATGACTGATAAAATTTTAATTTATCAAGATTATACAATACATAATTTTGGTCTTGCCAAATTACTTAAAGAAAAACATGATTGTGAATTATTTACAATATTTGATGTTACTAATAATATGAATAAATTTTTTCAAAAACAAAAAATTGTGAAGTATACTAAAACTTGGTTTTTATATGATCATATTTCAAAAAATCATAAACCTGATTTAGATTATTTATCACAATTTGAAAAAAAATATGGTATAGAATTATGGAAATTATCTTCTAATGATAGGATTTTTTATAACTATAATGCATTTTACAAATTCTCTGAAAATGAAGTACTATCAATTTTGGAGCAACAATGTAAATTATTTGAAAATGTAATAGAAACAACAAAACCTGATTTTGTTATTTTTCCTGTAACTAATAGTGGTCGTATGGAAATTTTTTATGAAATGTGTCTTAAATTGGGAATAAAAATTTTGATGATTAATGCCACTCGTTTGGGAGGTAGAATTACCATATGTGAGGTTGTTGAGAAAATTGATTATGCTGAAAAAGAAGTTAATGTAAATTTAAAGCATAGATCAATACATGATTTACGAAATATATTGTACAGTACTGATTCATTTAAAGATGCCAGACGTTTTTCATCACAATTTTTAAAATCTAAAAAAATGGCACTTAAAGCAGGAATAAAATATCTGTTATCTGATAACAGTAATGTTAAAACACATTACACGTATTATGGTAGAAGTAAAATCAAAGTATTATTTCATACATTGATTATGTCATTGAAAAAAAGATATAGATTTTATCTTATCAATAAAAATTTATCAAAAACAATTAATGATGATGAAAAATTTATCTTTTTTCCATTAATTACCGAACCAGAAAGAGGATTGAATATTGCAGCCCCATTTCACACAAATTTAATTGAATTAGTTACACATATTTCAAAATCTCTCCCAATTGGCTACAAATTATACGTAAAAGATCATGGTACAATGGATTCACGTGATTGGCGTCCATTTTCATTTTATAAAGAAATTATGCGTTTACCTAATGTTAAATTACTTCACCATTCAGTACCTCCTCAAGAAATATTATCAAAATGTTCTATGGTGGTTACTATTGGTGGTACTGCTGGATTTGAAGCAGCATTCTATGAAAAACCTGCAATTACTTTTGTTAATGCCTTGTATTCTTCTTTAAAATCTGTATCTATTTTAAAAGATATTACTGAACTTCCTCAGCTAATTAAAAAACAGCTAGATTCACAATTCGATATTGATGATTTAAATAATTTTGTTGATGTATTAGAGAGAAATTCTTTTCAATTTGATTGGTCTGGATTAGCAACTTTACAACATAATATTTTATTTTATGGTGGATTTCTTTCTGATGTTGAAATTACAGAAAATCAAATGAATGAATTTTTAAATCACTCTTTGTCAGAATTAGAAACTTTGACTGATGAGCATATAAAAAAAATTGAACAACATAAAAAATACAAATAGTTTTATTTTACTATTCAAAAAACTTGTTAAAATATTCTGATAGTTAATTGATTCTAAAAATACTAAATAGTAATAATTCTATCTTTAATCTTTCAAAATCTAATTTTGAAAGATAGGAATTTAACCATCATTAAAAATTTCTTTTTGTAAAATATCTACTAATTCTTCTTTTGTAAGAATTTCTACTTTTTCTGAAGTATATTCATTTTTAAGAGTAGTTTTTTTCAAATCTTTCCAGTTAGCAAATGATTTTGCATGTACTTGTTTATCTAAAATGACATATAGTTTATCAGTTTCATGTGTATTTCTGATTTCTTCTAAACTTATTAGAGATTCATGGAATTTTTCACCAGGGCGAACTGGAATTTTATCAATTGGAGTAGATTTTTTTAGAATTTCAAATATTGCATCTGTGAGTAAATCTAATCTATATGCTTTTAGTTTAGGAACAAAGATTTCACCTCCCTGACCCATTTTTAAGGCATTAAAGATCAATTCTATTGCCTGATCCATTGTAATGTTGAATCTAGTCATTGTTGGATCCGTAATTGTAATGTTTTGATCATTTTTTATCTGATTAACAAATTTTGGTATTACCGAATTACTGCTCCCTAAAACATTTCCATATCTTACCCCAACAAATTTTGTTCTATGATTTTTTGGATTTACATAATTACTAGCAGCAACAAAAAGTCTTTCCATCAGATGTTTTGTTGCACCATATGTGTTTAATGGTGAAACTGCTTTATCTGTACCAATACATAATGCAATTTCTACATTTTCTTTTAAACATGCATCAATTACATTTTGACTTCCTATTACATTTGTTTTAATTGCTTCAAATGGATTGTATTCAACAACAGGCACATGTTTTAATGCTGCAGCATGAATTACAATATCTATGTCTTCCATTGCTTTATGTAGTCTTTCTAAATCTCTTACATCACCAATTAGAAAACGAAGACGTGAATCATTAATTTCATTCTGCATCAAAATTTGACTTGATTCATTTCTACTATAAATTCTAACAATATCTACACCTCCTTCTAACAGCTTTATGGTTAGTTTTTTCCCTAAAGAACCTGTTCCACCTGTAATCAAAATTTTTTTACCTTTTAACATTTCATTCTTCTAAAATCTAGTCTATTTTATCAGTTTCCCTTTTAATTAAGAAAAAATATAATTTTTTATTCTAGGCTTGAAATTTTTTAATTAAAATCAAAAACAATACTGTAAATTTAATGCATGTAATTAACTATTTTTTTATAGTAATACTATCATGATTTTTTACTAATTTCTCCTTATTCTAATTCATATGTATGTTGAATCAATTTAAATCCATTATTTTTAAAAAATTGTATCGATTTTTTATTTTTTGGATTTACATTAGCTAAATATCTTGATCTGGGATTTTTTTCTATTAGTAATCGTAATGCAATATGTCCAATCCCTTTACCATGCATTTTTTTAATGAGAAAAATTCCAATTTCATTATCTTTTGTAAGATAAATTGAACCTACATCTTCTTCAAAATTTTGAATAATGTACCATTTAGAATATGGTTTAGAAAGAATAAATTTTTCATGTTGTTTGAAATTTGGCATTTTTTTATGAGAAATATTTGCTCTGGAGTCTCTCTCTTTTAATAAATTATAAAGAAAATCTGAATCAGATTTTTTAACTATACGTAATTTTAAAGAGTTTTTTTGATTTTTCATGGAAAGTATAATGTATCTTGATTTAAAACAGTTAAATTTTTCTTTATGTGGCAAGAATTATTGAAAACAACAATAGTTGCTGAAATTGGTTCTAATTGGGAAGGAAGTTTAGTTACCGCAAAAAAAATTATTCATGAATGTAAAAAAGCTGGTGCAGATGCAGTAAAATTTCAAATGTGGCGTGCAGAAGATCTTTATTCAAAAAATCACCCTGATTGGAAAATAATCAAAAAATCTGAACTAACATTTGAAAAAGCTGAAAAAATTAAAAAAATTGCAGATAATGAAAAAATAGAATTTATGTGCAGTGTTTTTTATCCAGAAGGAGTTACCTTTCTAGAGCGTCTAAATGTTAAAAAATATAAAGTTGCATCAAGAACCTGTCTTTTTAAAGATCCATATTCTCTTCAAACATTAGAAAATAAAGCAAATACTAGAAAACCAATCATAATTAGTATGGGAATGGGTGGAAATATTAAAAAAATAAAGAAAATTTTTTCAAAAAATCAAATAATTTTTTGTTATTGTATATCTGATTATCCGTTAAAATTCAATAAAATTAATTGGAAAAAAGCTGAAAATTATAATGGATTTTCTGATCATACTTTAGGCAATACTGCAGCTATTCTTTTCACAATCTTGAAAAAACAAAAAAAATCCAAAAACATTCTTATCGAAAAACATGTAAAACTACAAACTTCTAAAGGACCTGACGCATCTACTTCTATTGATACTAAACAATTATCTGAACTAGTTTCACATGTTAGGATAATAGAAAATGCTACTTTTTGATTTTTTTAAATCATGAAAATTTATTTATGCTCGAAATAATTTTTTCAACTTGATTTTCAGATAAGTTTGTGTGCATTGGAATTGAAACTATATCTTTTCCAACTTTTTCTGTAATTGGAAGATGAATATTTTTTTTATACATTGAAAAAGTATGAATAGGTCTATAATGAATTCCTGTTTCAATTCCTACAGATTCCATTTTTTTCCTAAACTGATCTCTTTTTTTCACTCTTATCCAGAATAAATGATAAGAGCATTCTTTATCATATTTCATTTTATTTTCCAAATTAATTTTTTCACAGTATGATTTAGCAATTCTTCTTCTTGTTTTATTTAAACGGTCTAATTTTTTTAATTGTTCTAATCCAATTGCTGCAGAAAATTCATTCATGTAGAAATTCCATCCTAGTTCTTTTATGTCATATTCAGTTTTTTTTCTATTTGAAATACCACACCATCTACGAGATTTCAAAATTTCTTTTGATCGTGAATTAAAATTTTCATTCAAAGTAATAGCACCGCCTGTAGGCATTGCTAAATTTTTTACTGGATGAAAGCTAAAACATACTGCATTTCCATATGTGCCAATTTTCTTTTTTTTGTATGTTGTTCCAGCTGCATGTGCTGCATCTTCAATTAACAAAATTTTATTTTCTTTGCAAATTTTATTAATCTCTTTTAAATTACATGCCATACCTCCAAAATGTACTGGTAGAATCACTTTAGTTTTTTTAGTAATTACTTTTTTAATTTTTTCTGGATCTATACAAAGTGTATTTGGTTCAATATCTACAAAAATTGGTTTACCACCATTATACATTATTGAATGTGCTGTAGATGCAAACGACAATGAAGGAAGAATAACTTCTTTATTTCTTAAATCAACTAAAGATAAAGCTAAATGTAATGCTGCAGTCCCACTATTTACTGCAATACAGTTTTTTGATCCAATGTATTTGTTGAATTTTTCTTCAAATTCTGCGACTTTTCCTATGCCTGAACCCGAAGCCCAATTACCACTTTTTAAAACATTCAAAATTGATTTTTCTTCTTCAACCCCACGCTGTACATCAAATAGTTTAATTTTATTTTTCAATATGATAACATATCAATTTTTTATACTAAATTAAATTTTAGTAAAATCTATTTTATCTATAAAATTCACCCTCATTAAATTGATACAATACTTGGAAAATAACACAAAATAATAATTACAAGTAAAATTTTCTTTAATTATGTTAGAACAGGAAATTGTTTACAATGTTTTGGAATTAATTTAGTATATCTTTTTTCCATATTTTTATAAAAATTCTGATCAATTAGTATATCACAATAGTGTTTTCTATTTGCCAGATCATCTATTACGATAACTTTATATTTTCACGAACATTTTTTTCCCAAACATAATCTATTCCGTAATGATCAACAATTAATCAATTTGATGAATTTTTATATTTTTCAATAATCTTTTTTGTTTGAATGATATCTTTTTGAATTAACTGTTTCTTTAACTTTATTTCTATTTTTTCTTCTTGAATGTGGGAATACCCATCAATTTTACATATTTTAAAATTATTTTTTCTATAGTTTGAAAAAAATGTTTGGGTAATTGATTTGAAACAAAAATTATTTCATTAAATTTTCTTTTTAAATTACTCACTAATGTTAAACAACGTAAAAAATGACCATCTCCAATTTCGATGCCTGCATCAACTCTTATGAACAAATTTTTATTTTTTGAATTCATATTAGTTTTTTTAAATCTTAATAAAAAAACATATTGATTGTGCATATAGAGAATTTAAAGAAGAACCATGATATGAAAAAAATGATACTAATACAATTTTATCTATTAATTTGATTCAGTTCTGAAATCATTTATTGTTTTATTGCATTACAAATAAAAAAAGTATTAGAACAACATCTAGAAGAATATGAAAATATAGCAATAATAAAAATGGATTTAAAAAAGGTCTTAAAGAAAATTAAACAAGTAGAGATAACAGATTCAAAAACTATTTGTGCAATGTTAGCATATGTATCTAAAAAGAAATTATATAAATTTAAACAGTGGAATTCTTATCTTTTATCCAAGTTCTAATTAAATATCGTTTTAGATTTACATCATCATGATCTTCAAAACTATTTCTTCCATGAAGAACTCTATGATTATTAAAAAACACCATATCCCCAGATTTAAGATCATAATCAACTGTAATTTCAGCATCTTTTGTAATTTTATCAAGATAATCTAAAGATTCGTTTTGTATTTTTGAAAGAGGTTGATTTTGTCTTTGCTGCCCTTGATCTATATAATCTCTCAAGTATCTTAATGCTAATGTTCCATTTTTGTATTCAAAAATGGGTTCAAAAACTGTTGGCGATTCGTTTTCTTTAAATTCTCCTCTTTTATCAAAATGGAATTTATTGTACAATTGCTCTAAGAGATTTCTATTTTCTGCCAAGAATTTATTATGAATAGAATATGCACTTAGAAACTTACTTGTTCCTCCTGTTTTAGCTGGACGTACACAAAGTAAGGCAATGTAATCAGGAGTGTTTACCCATTGAGGACTATCAGTATGAAATGAACCACCTTCTCTAGTCTGATGATATCTACCTCCTGTTTTCATAGATTTTCCTTCATCTGTAATAACAACAAATTTTTCATTATTGATGTTCTGAACATACAAAGTACCCAAAATTTCAGAAATAATTGAAAAAATAGACCTTTTTTCATTTTCAGAAAAATTAGTAAAGCAAGAATTTTGTATAACAAAAAAACCACAACCATCAATCAAAATTTTCCTGAATTCTTGAACTTCTTTTCGTAAATTAGTGAAATTCTTAGAGTTTTCTTGTAGATTCGTTCTATTCTCTAAAAGCTCAGATATAGCAACACCACTTAGAACAACAGAAAATTTTTCAATCTTATTTTGAAGTTTGTTATCCCATGCAAAATTTTCATCAATTACAGTCTCATCTAATATTTGAACCATATTCAGATGAATCTAAATCAGATTTATAAATTATTTTAAGAAATTTAACGTAAAAAATGCTCATAATGTTAAAATATTAAATTTGAATGACGCCTAACTGCTAAAAAATTGCTTTCATGATATTAAATTAATGGTTTAATGATTCCATAAACCGTTGTTTAATTTTAATGGGGTTGATATTAACTCGTTTACTTGTTTGCCTACTTTTAGAAATTTTTATTAAAATTAGAATTGGACCCTTTACTTTTTTTATTTTATTCAATGTATTTTCTAATTCTTTTTTTGTAGTTGCTTTGTAAGTTTTGTATTTTAGAGTTTTTGCTAGCATATCAATCTGAATTTCTTTTGAAATTGTTGGTTGGCTACCTGTAGATTCATGTAAACCATTATCAAATATTACGTGAATCAAATTTTTTGGTTTAAGAGATCCTATAGTTGCCAGTGATCCTAAATTCATCAAAATATTCCCATCTCCATCAAAAATAAAAACAGTTTTTTTCAAATTTTTTAATGCGATTCCAAGTCCTATTGAAGAAGATAATCCCATAGATCCAATCATGTAAAAATTTGATTTTTTTTCAAATGATTCAAACAAGTCTCTACTTATGAAACCATTAGCAGATATTATGGGATTGATTCCAACAATTTGAGAAACAATTTCCATAGCTTCTTTTCTAATCATGATGTAATCTCCTTATTACAAGTGCACATGATTTTTTTCCATTAATTTGTTTTAATGCCCAATCACAATTTGTTTTGTAATTTTTCTCTGTAATAATTTTTGATTTTAATCCTATTACCTTGAATAAATCTGGTTGTATTTTTCCAATTTTCAAATGTTCAGGAGCATCATTAGGTAGATATCCTCTCCATCCAATTAGAAAAATCATTGGAATTTTATATAGTTGTACAAGAGAAGTTATTGTACTAAGTGAATTTGCAAAACCTGCATTTTGCATAAATACCACTGTTTTTGTATCTGATAAACTCATTCCTGTTGCAATACCAATTGCCTCTTCTTCTCTTGTAGCAATCAAAATTTTCTTTTTTTCTAAACCTTCATCAATAAAATATTTCATAGTTGAATCAGGAACACCTACAAAATTTTCTATACCTTTTTTTAGAAACAGATTAAAAAGTTTTCTTTGTGATTCTTCATTCAATTGATATATCCCATTCTCTTTAACTCATTTTCAACTATTTTTTCTTGATCACTAATTTTATACATTTCTTGAAGTTTGAAAATATCATTCATACTTGACATGTCTATATTTATTTCATCTATACTTTCTTTTTGAATAATCTCTTTTAACAATTTTGACATGCTGTTATGTGCTACCCGTAGTGATTGATTTGCATAAATAATCATCTTTATTTTATGTGAAATAAGTTCATTTACTTTTACCGATGGATATGATGTGGGAACTACAACTAAAGGAATTTCACCATCCCATTGATTAGAAAATTCAAAAATTTCATCAGGGGTATTTTTTTTAGAATGAATTAAAATTGCATCTGCACCAGCATTTTCATACGCTCTTGCCCTTCTAATAGCCTCATCCATTCCTTTTTCTGCAATTAATGCTTCTGTACGTGCAATAATCATAAATTTTTTTTCTACTTTTGATTCCCTTGCAGCAATTATTTTTGAAACAAATTCCTTTTCTGGTAATAATTCCTGTTTAGAGTTTTCTAAAAGACTATTTTGTTTAGGAAAAATTTTATCTTCAATACTCATTCCTGCAATTCCTGCTTTCTCATATTTTTTTACTGCATGACTTACATTTACTGGTCCTCCAAAACCTGTATCACAATCAGCAATTATTGGGATATTACATGCATCAACCATATTTTCAGCAACTCTAAGAAAATCAGTCATTGTTAGAATACTTGCATCTGGGAGTGCATGGGTCGCTGAAATAGCAAAACTCCCTGCCCAAATTGCATCAAAACCAGATGTCTCTACAAGTTTTGCAGATAATGCATCGTATGCGCCACCAACCCTTACAATTGATTTTGAATCTAACATTTTTTGTAATTTTTCACTATTTGTCATACTGTTATCACGATTCACAATTATTGTACTTATAAAGAATATTCGATTACACATTAATCACATGTTTTCTATTAGACAGCCTCAAAAAATAATTTTTGGAAAAAACTCTTGTCAAAACTATGATTTTCCAAAAAACTCACTTTTGATTACTTCTGATGGAGCAAAATTCAGAGGATGGCTTGATTATCTAAAAATTGAAAAATTTGAATTATTTGATAAAGTTGAACCTAATCCATCAATGGAAACAGTAGATAGAATTCTTTCTGAGTTTAACCACAATTTTTCTTCAGTAATTGGTTTGGGTGGTGGAAGTTCATTAGATGTTGCAAAATTTGTAGGTCACAAATTAAAAAAGAAAAAAATTTTGATTCCTACTACTTTTGGTAGTGGAAGTGAAGTAACTAGAATTTCTGTTTTAAAAGTAGATGGTAAAAAAACAAGCTTTCACAGCGATGATTTATTGGCAGATGTGGCAATAATCGATCCTTATTTTATTAAAGGCACACCTATGGAAATAATTAAAAATTCTGCAATTGATGCATGTGCTCAATGTACAGAAGCTTATGATAGCAAGATTGCAAATAATTATACTAGATTTTTCTGCAAGAAAGCATTTGATATTTTAGAAAAAGCTATCATAAATGAAAAATATGAAGATTTAGCATATGGTGCAATGATTTGTGGATTAGGGTTTGGTAATGCCTCAACAACTTTGGGACATGGACTATCTTATGTTTTTTCTAATGAGGGTATTTCTCATGGACATGCCTTAGCATTTACAACAACTGTAGCTCATAAATTTAATAACTCACAATTTTATGAACGATTTAAATTCTTAGTTAAAAAATTAAATTTTACCTCTATTCAATTAAATCAAAATTTGAATGATGCTGCAAATCTAATCCAACAAGATAGAAAACATCTAGATAATAACCCTAAAAATGTATCAGATAAAGACATTGTAAATTTATTGACCTCTATTAACACTCAAAATATTTTTTGAGATTAAGTAAAAAATACATTGTAGCATTTCATAAAAATGTAGAATGTTTTGAATATTTCTTTTTCTTATAATTTTGATTTTTATAAAGTGATTTTATTATTCTAAATAACTATAGTTTTTTTTTAATATAATCAATCGAATTTACAGGTGTTGGATCTATCTTATTTCTTATTGCCAAGTAAATTGATGCGTAATCTAATACATAAATCATATTAACTAATTTAGAAATAATATCTCCTTCCCTTGAAACAATTTTTTTAAAATCAATATTTTTTTCATTAAAGTAATCTTCAAATATTTTCCACCTTTCCTTAGTTTTTACAAAATCATCTCTTCCTTGAAGTAAAATAGGTACTACATTTGATTTTACTTCCCAAGGAACAATTCCATTATGACTAGATTCCACAATGTCCTCTACCATAGCATGGGTTTTTGCATTTTCTTGTAATGAACTTTTGAATCTAATTGAAGCAGCTTGCAAACCCCAGGGATAATAAATTATTGGAATTCCATTTAATGACATAGCTAAATTAAGTGACTCATTAGATAATCCCAAATTATTTGAAAAAATATTGTTTCTAGTTTTTTCTAATTCTGTTATTGAATTTTCAATTTCTTCTTTTTTTACTGGTAAAATTAATTCCAAAATTTGTAACATAGAATACAAAAAACTTACAAATGAAGCTCTAGGCGAATGAAATTTCTGGATTTTTCTAAATTGAATATTATTTTGATTACAAAACTCTTCCATTTTTCCACCTGACGAAAATGCAATAATTTTACATCCAATTTTTTTGGCTGAATCTAACACTGAAAGTGTTTCAATTGTATTTCCTGATATGCTAGTTGTAACAACTAATGTATTGGAATCCACTGTTTTTGGAAGAAGATACCCTTTTACGACATTTACATGTAAATTAGTTTTAGATAAAATTGCGGCAAAAAAATCCCCCAATGTTCCTGAACCACCCATACCTGCAAATATGATATGATTTACTTTTTCAAATTCTATTGTTTCAAAATTTGAACAATAAGATTTTTTTGCAATCTCAGGCCAATTGTCATAAATCTTGAATATTTCTTGAGTATCAATTTTCTCAAGATCTGATTTAGTTATCATTGATTTACTGTCTCTGGATATAATATAATGTTTAAAATTTCTTCAATCATTCTTTTTAAAAAACTTATAGAATTATTTCGTTAAAATAGGGCATTTGCTTCAAAAAATACATGAACTCCAAATCTGAAATTAATTCATCTTTACGAACAGTTGAATGGAAAGATAACAAAGTAGTCATGATTGATCAAACAAAATTACCAAATGAATTAGTCTTTGTAGAATTTTCTGATTTTAATCAAGTTGCTGATGCAATTCGTACTCTTGTAGTTAGAGGTGCTCCAGCAATTGGAGTATCTGGCGCTTTTGGTCTGGCTTTGGCAGTATTACAAAGTGATTCTAATACAAAAGATGAATTATTATCAGATTTAGAAAAAGCAAAACAGATTCTTTTTGAAACTAGACCTACTGCAGTGAACTTAGGTTGGGGATTAGAAAAAATTATGAATGCTGCAAAATCTGGAGATTCAGTAGACCAAATTAAAGAATTAGTAATTTCAAAAGCCAAAAAAATGGCAGATGAAGATATTGAAATTAATAAAACAATGGGGAAAAATGGTTCCGTTCTTTTTGACAATAATGATACTATAATGACTCATTGTAATGCTGGAGCTCTAGCTACAGTTGCTTATGGAACAGCATTAGGAGTAATTCGTGCAACAAAAGAAAGTGGTAAAAATATCAAAGTGATAGCCACTGAAACTAGACCTGTCCAACAGGGTTCTAGATTAACATCTTTTGAGCTAAAACATGATGGCTTTGATGTTAGTTTGATTCCAGATACTGCAGTTGGTTATTCAATGGCAAATGGTTTAGTAAACAAAGTAGTAGTTGGAGCTGATAGAATTGTAAAAACTGGTCATGTCTTTAACAAAATTGGAACTTATCAGGTAGCAACAATGGCAAAACAACATGGAATTCCATTTTATGTTGCAGCACCATTATCTACAATTGATCTGAAAACTAAAGCTGAAGATGTCATCATTGAGATGCGAAAAGGAAGCGAAGTGACTGGAATTGGTGAAAAAAAGACCGCTCCTGATGATATCGATGTGATAAATCCTGCGTTTGACATGACTCCACCTGAATTAATTTCAGGAATCATTACAGAAAAAGGTGTGGCTACAGCACCATATGATGAATCCATTCCAAAATTATTTGAATCTGCCAATTCATAATTTAGGTGTTAACCCCTAGTAAGATTTGTTCATACTATTAATTTCTGTTAGACTTAAACCTTGAAACTATAGTTTCAGGCTAGATTCAGTTTATGTTATTCCCAATAGCATGATAAAGTAAAAAAATCATCTTTGAGTAACAAATGTATTTTAAGTCCAATATTATTTTGTTTTATATGACTAAATCAAAAGATGAATTAAAACTATTATTTGTTAATGTTTGTTTAAGACCTGGTGGTTTTACTAAATTCCTCCCAGTTGGATTGAGCTCAGTTATGACTTACTTTAAAGAAAATGGTTATAATTTTACATTATTAGACATTGATATCAATGAATATGATGATGTTTATGTTGAAAATTATATAAAAGAAAATAAATTTGATTTTATTCTTTATGGTACTATTGTTACTCATTACAAATGGGTAAAATGGTTTACAAATATGATTAAAAAATATCAACCAGAAACTAATATCATTGTTGGAAATTCCGTTGCAGGATCTATCCCCGAGGTATTTTTAAAAAATACTAAAGCAGATGTTGTTGTCACTGGAGAAGGAGAAATTTCTGCATATGAATCAGTTGAAGCAATTCGCTTAGGCAAAGATTTTGAAACTGTACCAGGAATTTCATTTAAAGATAATAAAGGTGAAGTTGTAAATAATCCTGCAAGAGTTGCGATAAACATTAATGAATTGCCTGAAGTTGATTTTAGTTTCTTTGATGTTGAACGTTATATTCAAAAAGCTGAAACAATGCCTGATAAGGATGACAAGCCTGAAGAAATGCGTTCTATGCCTGTTGTTACTGCTAGAGGATGTGCATTCAAATGTTCATTTTGTCATTATGTTTTTTGGAATGATCCATACAGAAATAGATCCCCCCAATCAATTATTACTGAAATTAGACATAGAATAAAACAATACAATGTAAATTATATTCACTTTTGGGATGATCTTAGTTTTGCTTCAGCAATACAAGCTGAAAAATTTTGTGATGCAATAATTGAATCAGGATTAAAATTTAAATGGATGGCAACAATTAGAGTTGATTTATTTGCTAGAGCAAGATTATCTGATGAAGATTCACTAAGAGTTGCAAAAAAAATGAAACAGTGTGGGTGCTATGCAGCAGGATTTGCATTAGAATCAGGTAATAAAGAAATTTTAGAAATGATGAATAAAAAAATTAATGTTAATGATTTTTACAAAACTGTTTATACTTTAAAGAAAGTTGGAATAGTTCCTCAGATTAGTGTTGTTTTTGGATATCCTATAGAAACTAAAGATACTATCAAGGAAACTTTTGATCAGTGTTTAAAAGCTGGTTTATACCCAAGTATTGGATTTCTATTACCGTTACCATATACTGTTATGTATGACTATGCTAAAGCAAACGGCTTCATTACTGATGAAGATCGTTATTTAGAATCTATAACTGAAAGACAAGATATTTGTGTAAATATGACTAAAATACCAGATGAAGAAATAATGGGAGAAATTGAAAAAGGTGCTGCAATGTTAAATGAAAAATTAAAAGTAGGATTAGAAAATGATTCATTAATTAAAAGTAAAGGTTACAAAAGTCAAAGAATCAAGAAAACACTTGAAGTACCACAAGAACAAAATATTGCAAGTCTTGGAAATAAATCTACAGGAAAATCTAAAAAGATGAAACGTAATAGAAATGATGTTAGTTTTAATTATTCTAAAACTGACTTTAAATTCGAAGATAATAGCTAATGTTATTTGAGTCTGACAATTCCTAATTCTAGTGCTAACCCCTACTTTTTAGTAAGATTTGTTATTTCCCTTTATTACTCTTGAATGTATAATCATTCATGAATGATTTAGGATTTCTAATTATTGGAATTATAGATGTTTTTACAATAATTGGTAATTCATTAGTATTCAAGAAAATTAGAACTGCTCTAAAAATTCCTCAATGATCATCCATGGAGATTTAATTTATTTTCTAATCCTTATTATTGCAAGTACTGGAATGCCAACATACATCATACCATTTAGAATAATTAGTGATATCCCATAACCCAATACTGATTCCTCTGAATCCATATCAACATAATTTAGAATTGATAGTGATGTCATCATTGGAGTAATTGTAATCTTTACTAATTCTTTGAATGCAGGATTCTCTCTTTCATAATCTGCAATTACCGGGGAGAATGAATAATACACGTCATTGAATGAATTGATGAAATTTGTACCTGATTGAGTGGTTAGTAGGGAGTTATCTCTAATCTCTCGCAGTTGTTGTACTTGTGGTGCAAGTTCAGAACCATAAGTAGCAGTTGCAATTAAACATGCACCACCTGCTTTTTTCTCTTCAGGGATTTTATGCGAAGATAAAACGGTGCCGTCATTATTTAACAATAATGTATAGATGGCGCCATCATTATCATAAGGTGCACCAACAATAATGTCATTTACTCCATCATAATTAAGATCACCAATATTGGCTATGGCAGATCCAAAACGATCATTTATGTCTAATTTATCATGAAAATTACCATAATCAGCAGAAATTTTTTGATTAGATTTAACAGTACCGTCATTATTCATAAATAAAATATATACGGCACCTTTAGACGAACTTGGCTCTCCTCCAAGTTTTACGGGAATAAAGCTTTTACCATCATCATCTCCTTGTACACCAATTGCTAAATCTGTAATTCCATCTCCATCTAGATCACCTATAGATGCAACAGCAGTACCAAAATTATCACCTTTTTCTAAAACAACATCAAAATTTCCTTCATTACTTGAAATTTTTTGATGTGATTTTACAGTACCATCAATGTTTAAAAATAGAACATAAACAGCACCGGAATCAAACCCATTATCATTATCCCCATAAGATCCTACAGCTAAATCTGTAATTCCATCTCCATCTAGATCACCAATATTTGATAATGTATTACCAAATGCTGCATAAGATTCAATGACGCCAAAATTTCCCTCAGTATCTGAAATCTCTTGTGAATTTTTTACTGTTCCATCAGAATTTAAAAATAGAACATAAACAGCACCAATTCGTTCATACTTTGTTCCAGGGGTGTAATTATCATGAGCACCTACAGCTAAATCTGTAATTCCATCTCCATCTAGATCACCTAAACTGGTAATTGCATTTCCAAAACAATCACCAGCTACAATTATGTCAGTAAAATTTCCCTCAGAGTCAGAAATTTTTTGATGTGATTTTACAGTGCCATCACCATTCATAAATAAAATGTAAATTGCTCCAGAATTTAATCCACCATCATCATCCCAATAAGCTCCAACTGCTAAATCTGTAATTCCGTCACCATCAAAGTCGCCAATATTTGCTATAGATCTGCCAAAGTTGTCACCTTCACGAATTTTACCAGTAAAATTTCCCTCAGAGTCAGAAATTTTTTGATGTGATTTTACAGTGCCATCACCATTCATAAATAAAATGTAAATTGCTCCAGAATTTAACCCACCATCATCATCATCAGAGGCTCCAACTGCTAAATCTGTAATTCCGTCACCATCAAAGTCACCAATATTGATAATTGACTTTCCAAACATAGATTTTTCATCTAATTTTTCATCAAACTCTGCATATGAAAAATTTGTAGATATTGATAAGATTATTAATATGAAAATTGAAAGAAGTAAAAAATTCATAATGCAGTTTAAAATATTTTGCAGTTTTTAAATTGTACCGTTATCTCTCAATTTATCTAAAGTAGGAGTAAAAGATGATTTTTCTTTTCCATAAAATCGATCAGCACGAAATGAATCAAATACTAGAAAAAGTATATTTGGTTTCAATTTAATTAATGAAATTTTTGATTAATTGAAATGCTTCTGCGTTTTTGAAACCAGATTCAACACCTCTTACATGAGAAAGACTTTGAATAAAATTTAGGGAACGTTCATGTGAAAAAGGATTAATTTCACTTTTGTATTGGTTTAAGGCTTTTAATTTGAAGGGTAATTCTTTGGAAATATCCACATACGTATTTGGATTAAATGGGGTTTTATTTTTACCCATTTTGCTTTAAAAAGAAACTTAGGAAATAATCTTGATTTAGATTTTTTAAAACGAGCATTTAAAAAAACACATGATTAATTTTAATGAAATTGGGTCTGTCAAACATTAAAAATAGAATTAGATTTTGGCTATTACTTAATCCTCAATTTAATCCTTATAAATTCTCATTCAAATTTTTTCTCCGAAGAATTACAAGTAATCTCCGTACATATCCTGATTTTATAATTATTGGTAGTGGACGTGCTGGAACAACATCTCTATACAGATATCTAATTCAACATCCCAATATCATGAGTTCTTTTTCTCATCGTGATGAAAAAGCATCTGATCTTCATTTCTTTGAATACATGATTAGTAATAGCAGAAATTGGTATAGGTCTCACTTTCCAACAAAGTTATCAAAAAGATTTCGTGAATTTCGTACAAAATCACTTGTAATTTCAGGAGAATTTACATCAACATACATGTATCACTCTTTTGTTCCAGAAAGAATTTTTAATTTAATCCCTAGTATAAAACTGATAGTTATACTTAGAAATCCTGTAGATAAAGTGTATTCTGCATTTTCACAACAATTTCAATTTAAAGAATTTACTTCCAATTTTGAAGAATATATTGAATCAGAAATGAAGAGAATTAAGATTATTGAGAACGAACCAAATTTTAAAACTTTCAATGAGGATTTTGAAAGTATTGCTGTTCCAAATATCTTACGTCACGGCATATATCATACTTATTTAAAAAAATGGTTAGATATTTTTTCTAAAAAACAAATCTATATTGTAGATTCCAAAGATCTTCATGATAATACTCAAGAAACACTTGATAATATCTTTAAATTTCTTGAAATTCCGTCTGCAATTATTTCAGACATATCAAAGGTCAATGTAGGGAAATATTCCAAAATGGATACATTAACTAGACGAAGATTATTGGATTTTTTTTCTCCTCATAATGATAAACTCAACAATTTACTTGGTACTCAATTTGATTGGAGTGAGTAAATATGACAACAAAGAAATCACAAATTATCTGGAAAAATTTTTCTGGAACACGAAAAATATTTACAAAAAATAAAAAAACTTCAAATCTAGATTTTTGGAATCCTTATAAGAGTAAAATTGCAGCTGCAATATTTAACGGTCTAGAAATATTTCCATTTAAAGAAAACACAAAAATCTTCTATCATACTGATGATCTTTTAGATGAAACGAATTTACATTTTTCAAATATTCTAGAATCAAATGGAAAAATTTTTACAAAAAATGATGAATTAAATATAAAAACTGATTCACTGGATATATTCTTCATTGATATACATGATGAATATATTTTAGATTCAATAAATAAATCTGGTAATCTATTGAAAATACATGGATTTCTAATTTTTTCAACATCTATTATCTCAAAATCGCAAAACTCTGACAACCCTATAAATTTTCTAATTAGACAAATGGAGCAAAAAAATTTTTCACTCGTACAAGAGGTAAATCTTAGTAATTATTTCAAAGAGCATATTCTTGTAATCATGCAAAAAAACAAGTAATAATTTTCTCCAAATATTAAATAACCCGATACTTTAAAAAAATTTGTGAATAATTTTAGTAATGAAAAACTATTGGTTATTGCACCACATGCTGATGATGAAGTTCTTGGATGTGGTGGATTAATATCAAAAATAAAAGACGATGGTGGTAAGGTCTATGTTCTGATATTCAATGTAGGATCAGTTGAAAAACATGATAATAGAAAATTTACTGAAGAAAGAAAAAATGAAACTAAAAATGCTATGAAGTATCTAAAAGTTGATGATTATGCAACTGTTTTTGATTCATCAGAAGATAATAGATATTTGGATGCAAAACCTCTTCATTCCTTAATTAGTAAAATTGAAACAGAAACTAAAGTGTCATTAAATAAAATTAAACCTACAATAGTTGCTATCCCAACAATAAAGTCTCATCATCAGGATCATTTGCATGTACATAAAGCCTGTATTGCAGCACTTAGACCATTAAGTACACCAAATGCAAATATTGTTTTATCATATGAAGCACCAGAACATAGTAGATGGTCCACCAGTGGAGTCTTTGAACCTAATTTCTATGTTGATATTTCAAAATATCTGACAAAGAAAATTCAAGGATTCAATAAATATAAATCACAAATAAAAATTGGCGGAAGAGATCAAACTACAATTACTAATCATGCAGAATATAGGGGCAAAGAAGTAGGGCGAAAATACTGTGAAGCATACTATGTTCATAGATTCGCAATATAGACAAAGACATATAGTAAATAATTGAAGGTAACCCGTGAAAACTTTTTCTGGAAAAACAATTCTTGTAACTGGTGCAGATGGATTTGTTGCTAGTCATTTATGTGAACATTTGGTATCTAAGAATGCAAAAGTTATAGCACTATTACGAAGAAATTCTGGTGGAATTTTTAAAAATCTAAATGAAATAAAAAAATCGGTTCAAATTAAATGGGGTGATACACAAGATCTATCACTTCTAATTGAAACAACAAAAAATGTAGATGTCATATATCATTTAGCAGCACAAAGTCATGTTGGACACTCTATCTATAATCCATATGAGACAGTAGTGAATGACGTGTTATCTACGTTAAATGTTGTAGAATCTGCAAGAAAAAATGATGTAAAAAGAATCATTCATGCAGGCAGTTCAGAGATCTATGGCGATCCAAAATATGTCCCAATAGATACAAAGCATCCATTACAACCTAGAAGTCCATATGCTGCTGCAAAAGGATCTGCAGAAAACATTCTAGAGTCATACTTTCATACATATGGGTTACCAATTGTTATGTCAAGATTTTTTAATATTTTTGGCCCTCGTCAAGGATTAGATCAGGCCATCCCTAAATTCATTTTACAAGCATTAAATGGAAAAAATATAACAATATATGGAAATGGTAAACAAACTAGGGATTATACATATGTGAGTGATGCAGTAGATGCATATTCGAAACTAGGTTTAACGCCAAAACTAGAAGGAAAAGTAATGAATTTTGGAACAGAAAAAGAAATTACGATAAAAAATTTGGCAGAATTAATCATAAAACTTACCAAATCAAAATCAAAGCTACATTTTTCTAAAAAATTACGCACCGGAGAAACTCCAAGATTATTATCCGAACCAAAATATGCAAAGAAGATATTAGGATGGAGTGCAAAAATAGATGTTACAACAGGATTAGAAAAAACAATTGAATATTTTAAAGGTAAAGAACACCTAGTGTCAAATTTACCATACATGTTATGATCAAAATATAAAACAAATTAATTAAATCAAAATTATGAAAGTTTCAATTCACCAACCAGGATATTTACCTTGGTTACCATTTTTTAGAAAAATAGCAGAGGCAGATACATTTGTTTTTCTAGATGATGTACAATATGAAAAGAATGGATGGCAAAATAGGAATAAGATCAAAATAAATGGGGAAAATAGTTGGATTACAGTTCCAGTTCATGCAAATATCGATATGAAGTTAAATGAAATAAAAGTAATTCAAAATACAGATTGGAGAACAAAACATTGTAAAACATTTGAAATTAATTACTCAAAAGCAAAATTTTTTCAAGAATATTGGAAAGAAGTAGAAAAGATTTACCAAAAAAACCATGAATTTTTGATTGAATTGAATATAGATTTAATTAAATTTGTTTTAAAAAAAATTGGAATTACAAAAAAAATAATTAAATCTTCAGAATTAAATATTCAAGAAAAGGGTTCAAAAAGAATTTTGGGAATTTGTAAAGCATTAGATGCAGATAGTTATATTTCTGGAATGGGACTTTCTGGGAAAAAATATTTAGAAATTACAGATTTTGAACAAAATAATATCAAAATGGAATTTCATAATTTTAAATATCAAAAATATGAACAAATTGGAGATAAATTTGTGCCTAATCTTTCAATAATTGATTTATTATTTAATGAAGGAAGTAACTCAAAGAAAATTTTGTTAACTTCTAAAATTTAAAAATTAATTTGAAATTTTTTGGGAATATAATTCCATCATTTTCAAAATATGATTTTCTAAATCACTACTAAGTGACCAATTAAAATCATTTATAATTGTAGTAGGAAAAATTTTGGGGGAATTTGGAAATTGTGTTTTAGATATTACTGATATATCTATTTTATGATTATATTTTTCTAGACCAATTTTAGAAATAATTTTTGCAATATCAATAATGGATTTAGAATTACCTGATGAAATATTGTATACTGCTTTAGGATTTGTTTTAACTAAAATTTTTAGTATATTCATTAGTTCAGATTTATGTAAGTAATCAACTAGTTGTTTTCCATTACCATGTACTAAAATATTTTTGTTTGAAAAAATACAATCAATAAATTTTTCAATTGCACCTTGATTTCCAATATCAAAAAAATCTCCATATCCAAAAATATTTGAAAGTCTAAGAATTGTATAATCAGATGAAAAATCCTGTAAAATATTTTCTTGTTGTAATCTTAATTTACCATAAAATGTTTCAGGAGAAGGTTTTGTTTGTTCAGTAATGCCATCAATATCAGGATAAACAAAACTAGAAGAAAGAAGGAAAAAATGTGGATTAAATTTTTTGTATAAACTATCCAAAAAGAGGCGAAATAATGAAATATTGATTTTTTCATACTTTATTGGATCTTCCATGCATGAAACTACGCTTCCAGTATCAATACAATAAAAAACAATATCAGGTGATTCAGAAAGATTTTCAATTAAAAATGGATCATGAATATCACCCTTTACAAAATTAATTTTTGGTAAGATTTTTTTAACAGAATCAAAGTGTTTCCCATGATCAATACAGGTTATACTTGCAGAATGATAAAATGTATTAGCAATTTCAAAACCTATGGAACCCAAACCGGCAATTAAAATATTCATATTTAAAGTGAATTTAAGAATAATATATGTTTCAATAATTTAGAAAAGAAAATATGTTAATAATTTTTGTTTAATTTATGTCATTTACCGGAATGGAGAAAATTTTAGAAAGAATTAAAAAAAATGGAACAAAATTAGAGAATCTTGATTCTATTGAAGTTTTTGGTAGAGCAGGAAATTGGCATACAAAAATATTTTCAGAAGTAGTAAAATCATTAGAAATATGGGAGATTGACTCAAAATGGGAAATGGAATTGCAAAAAAATTTTCCTAAAGCAAAAATTAGAATTTTAGATTCTATATCAACTCTTCAAAAAGTAGAAATTAGTACTAAATATGATTTTGTTGTAATCGATAATCCACAAAATCTTTTTGGCCCAAAAAATTTTGACGATATTCCAATTTATTGTGAACATTTTCAAATACTAAAAGAATTAAATAAAATTTTGACTGATGGATATGTAATATTTAATGTGAACATAAAACCTTATAATTATCAGAAATTACTAATGTGGAAAAAAAAGAGAGATGAATTTTATGGAGTTAAGAATACAGATAATTTAGAATTGAATTGGACATTAAATTTTTATATAAAATTATTCAAAACCATGAATTATATAATATTAGATAAATTTTCCATTAAAAGAGGAACGCCAAATCTTGATGAAACATTATATTATTTCATATTCAAATTGAAAAGTGTGCAATGATTTTTGAAGATGTGATGTGTTAAAATTTAAAGTAAATAAAATCATCAGGATTTGCATCATATAAATAAAAAATTAATCCAATAATGATTATTAAAAATACTATCCAATATCGTATTTTAAGAGATGAAATTATTTCTAAATACGATTTTTTGAAATAAACTACAACATGTAAAATGATAAATAAGAAAACCAGTACTACGGGTACTTTGTTTTGTAAAATTAAACTAAAGAATTCATTTGTTTGAAAATCAATAAAAATGAATTTTGTCATAGCGTACATCATATGATCAAAATTTTCTACTCGAAATGC
>Ga0209992_10000705_pt1 | contig 41561 bp, 34 predicted proteins | sample 2SBtaG_2_FD_182564 | JGI IMG/M metagenome (GOLD analysis project Ga0209992, IMG submission 182564) | Deep subsurface microbial communities from Kolumbo volcano to uncover new lineages of life (NeLLi) - 2SBTROV12_ACTIVE470 metaG (SPAdes)... | ecosystem: Environmental > Aquatic > Marine >...
ACGTGTTTGCTCATGCCTCATATATCGGTGTCTCATGCCCGCCTCTGAGCTGTCTGGGACACCCAGCATCAGCCAAATGCGGGCCCGGGGTCCGTCGATTACTCCGACAGGCTGCTAGGGCCGCAAGCTGCTGAGAAGTGCAGGCTAGAGCGACCGCCAGCGAGGATGGGACAATCGCTGACCTGTTCGCTGCCTGAGTCGCGAGCCTCTCGTCGCTGCCTGACCCGGGGCAAGGGCGCAGGACGCTGCCGACGATCTGACCGTGAGGTGCGTGCCCGTGAAAGCTCTGCAAATGGCGACTCTTCCAGCGCGGCTGGACGACAGCCACAAGGGCAGCTACGGCACGGTGTTGATCATCGCCGGCTGTCGCAGCTACCCCGGCGCGGCGATCCTGGCGGCCCTGGGCGCGGGAAGGCTCGGCGCCGGTCTGGTGCGCCTGGCCCTGCCTCAGGGCATCGTGCCCGAGGTGCTGCCCGCGGTGCCGTTCGCCACGGTGCTCCGTTGCCCGGAGACCGCCGCTGGCGGGTTGGCGGCCGAGGCGAACGAACAGATTCTCGCCGCTGCCGCCGACGCGGACGCAGTGGTCATCGGGCCGGGCTTGGGCACCGAGGCACCAACCGGCGAGTTGGTCGACGCCGTGCTCTCCTCAGTGACAGCGCCGCTCGTCGTGGATGCAGACGCCTTGAACCTCTGCGCGACCGCGGGCTGCCCCCTGCTAACCGAGCGCAATGGTCCGACAGTGATCACGCCTCACCCGGGCGAGTTCACCCGGCTCGCGGCAGCGCCCATGCCCGTGGGCGATGACGAGCGGGCCCGAGCAGCCGCAGCCCTGGCCCATGAGTTGGGCGCGGTCGTCGTGCTCAAGGGACATCACACCGTGGTCAGCGACGGAGAACGCCTCTACCGCGAGACAGCTGGCAACCCGGGCATGGCCACGGGCGGCATGGGCGATGTGCTGGCGGGAGCCATTGGAGCCGTGCTGGCCCGGGGTAATCTGAATGAGACCCAAACGCCCGAGTGCGACGGCACCGCCGCAGCGCGCCGAGCCACCGCCTCGATGGCAGCGCTCGCCGTTCACCTCCACGCGGTCGCTGGCGACCTGGCAGCGGACGAGCTTGCCCAGGACGGCCTGCTACCCCAGGACGTAGCCGAACGCCTGGGCAGAGCGGCTCGGGAGCGCCAGAGCTGAGTAGAGCTTGATCCAGGGCCAGGGCCTGGGCGCGGCCAGCCCCGCCCAGGCAACTCAAGCGTATCTTGCAAATTAGGAATGAAATCCTATTCTGCAAGACATGGTTTCAAGAATCTATGCTCGCCGTGTTCGTGACAAGCTGCAGAAATTTCCAGCCGTGGCATTGGTGGGGCCTCGCCAATGCGGAAAGACGACGCTGGCTCAGCAGCTGAACGGCACCTATTTCGATATGGAGACCGTGGGCAGTGAGGCCCGGCTCGATGCCGAGTGGGACAAGCTCGTGCAAGGCCGAAATCTCGTGGTCATCGACGAGGCCCAACAGGCGCCCGACGTGTTCTCTCGCTTGCGTGGGGCCATCGATGCCGACCGCAAGCGCAATGGACGCTTCCTGCTGCTGGGTTCTGTCTCACTCGACCTGATGACGAGCGTGTCTGAGTCGCTGGCCGGGCGACTCGGCCTTGTGCGCATGAGCCCCTTGATCCTCCCAGAACTCAAGGCGCAACAGATGGACAACCTCTGGCTGCGGGGCGGGTTTCCCGACGGCGGCGTGCTCTCCCCTGAGATGTTCCCGGAATGGCAACACGACTACCTCGAGCTGCTGGTGAGCAGAGATCTCCCCGCGTGGGGAGTCCCCGGAAAGCCGCAACAGATGATGCGTCTACTGGCCATGCTCGCCGCCATCCACGGCCAACCTCTCAACGCTTCACAGCTCGGTGCCTCGCTCGCCCTCGACTACAAAACTGTGCTGAGCCGCTGCGATGACCTGGAAGGCGCGTTCCTCATCCGTCGACTCCAGCCGTACTCCGCCAACATCAAGAAGCGGCTGGTCAAGGCCCCCCGCGTGTACTGGCACGACAGCGGCCTGCTGCACGGCCAGATGAACGTCGCCAGTCTCGACCAGCTCTATCAGCAACCGTGGCTGGGGCAGAGCTGGGAGGGCTTCGTCATCGAACAAACCCTGGCCTCCCTGTCCGCCGTCGGCAAGCGAACGCAACCGTTCTTCTTCAGAACGTCCGATGGCTACAAGCTGGATCTTGTCCTCGACTGGGGCAGTGAGCGCTGGGCCATCGAGATCAAGCTCACCTCGAACCCTTCCATTGAGACGATTGAACGACTGCACAAGACTGCCGACATGATCGACGCCCAGCGACGCATTCTCATCTGCCGGGTCGCGCGAAAGATCGAGAACGAACGGCTGCTGGTGATCAACCTGCCAGGGTGGCTCAAGTCCCTGACGGGGTGACCTCTCCGGCATCGCCCGGTGTCCAGATAATTGGTCGCGATGTAGGCTCAGAGAAGCCACTTCGGTGCCAGACCATCACTGGGAGGATCTGGGATGAAGAAGACCAACAGGCGCATGTTGTGCGCTGGCTGGGTTGCCATGCTCTCCTTGTCTGCAACGCTCAACGCCCAGACCACCTGGTACGTCGACCTTGATGCCACGGGCGCCAATGACGGCAGCAGCTGGAGCGACGCTTTCGTCGACCTGAAGAGCGGGCTGCTCTTCGCAGCGAGCGGCGACGCGATCCAGGTGGCCGAGGGCGCCTACACCCCTGACCAGGGCTCCCTGTTACGCACGGCGACGTTTGCTGTGAGCGGGCAGAGCGTGCTGGGCGAATCGCAGGAGTGGGCGCGCCGATCCTGACCTGCGCGACATCGACGCCTTCCCCACCGTGCTCAGCGGCGACCTGCTGGGAGACGACGGCCCGGGCTTCACCAATCGCAGTGACAACTGTTTTCACGTGGTGAGTTCAGGCGCTGGCCTGACCCTGGACGGATTGACGGTCCGTGGCGGCAACGCCGACGGTGCCGCGCCTGACGACTTCGGGGGCGGGCTGCACGTCAGCTCCGGGTCGACGGTTCTCGTCGACTGCACGTTCACCGACAACCAGGCCCTGCGCTGGGGCGGCGGAGCCAGCTGCTCGGGGAGCGGGGGTGACGCCCCGACAATCGACGGCTGCGACTTCCTGGCCAACGCGGTCGGGGGGCCACAGGCGACCTCGGCTGGTGGTGGCGGCGATGTCGTCAACTGCACCTTCGTGGGCAACAGCGTGCCCGGCGGGCGTGGTGGAGGCTTGTATGCGAACACGGCGACCAACGCCGCCTCTGTCGAGAACGCCCAGGTGCACGTGGTGCCGCCCCAGTACTTCCCCGATTTCAAGTTCTCCTGCATCGACGGCCTCTCGGCAGCCCTGGGCGGCACGGCGAACATCGCCGGCCCACCACTCTTCGCCGATCAGAACGGGCCGGACAATCAGCTGGGCAACGCAGACGACGACCTGAACCTGCTGCTCGGTTCACCTTGCATCGACACGGGCGATCCCGCCCTGCCGCTCGACCTCGATGGAACCGTCACCGACATGGGCGCCCTGGCCACAGCCCAAGACCCCGTGCCCCCGGTCTGGGTCGACCTTGGCTTCGCCCTGGCAGGCACTCCAGGGGACGCCGTCCTGGCGGGCTCCGGCGACCTCAGCGCCAACAGCACGGTGACCCTGTCGCTCAGCAACGCCAACCCGTTCTGGGTCGTCACCCTGGTCATGGGGGGCAAGCCGGTCTACGCCTGGTTCAAGCTGGGGACGTTCGTGCCCTTCCCCGATGTGATCATCCCCCAGACCACGGATGGCAGCGGACAGGCGTCGATCAGTGGCAACTGGCCCCCAGGGGTCCCCGCTGGCTTCACCATCTACTCCCAGTACTGGATCCAAGACCCCGGCGGCCCCATCGGCTGGGCTGCGAGCAACGGCTTGGCGGCGACCTCTCCCTGAGCCGACTTTGGCCAGGGGCGCGGGCTTCGAGGCCTCTCTTGGGCCGCCTTCGCGGCGCGGCTCTCCTGTCACCGGCAGCCGGGGACGCAAGCCTCACTGACGGCAATTCTGGCCAGCGAGGAGTTTTGCGCCGACCTCGGTGTGATCCGGTATCCTGCGCCGGATTTCCTAGCCCTGCCCCAGACCTCGCCGCCGGAGAAGGCTCACCGTGCCACGTCGTGACGACATCCATCGCATTCTGATCGTTGGCGCGGGCCCGATCGTCATCGGCCAGGCTTGCGAGTTTGACTACTCGGGCACCCAGGCCTGCAAGGCCCTGCGCGAAGAGGGCTACGAGGTGATCCTCGCCAACAGCAACCCGGCGACGATCATGACCGACCCCGAGTTCGCTGACCGCACCTACATCGAGGCGGTCACCGTCGAGACCGTATCCGCGATCATCGAGCGGGAGCGACCCGACGCGATCCTGCCAACCCTCGGCGGGCAGACGGCGCTGAACGTGGCCGTGGGCCTGCACGAGGCGGGCGTGCTCGAGAAGTTCAACGTGGAGATGATCGGCGCCCGGTACGACGTGATCCAGAAGGCCGAGGACCGGCACCTGTTCAAGGAGGCCATGGGCCGTGTAGGCGCCGCCGTGCCCGACTCTGGCATCGCCTACACCCTTGACGAAGCCCGGGCGGTGGTCGGTCGCATCGGCCTGCCCGTGGTCATCCGCCCGGCCTTCACCCTGGGCGGCACCGGCGGCGGCCTGGCCTACAACCAGGAGGAGTTCGAGAGCATCGCCAAGCGAGGCCTCGAGCTGTCGCTGAACAGCGAGATCCTGATCGAGACCTGCATCGCCGGCTGGAAGGAATACGAGCTGGAGGTGATGCGTGACCGCAAGGACAACGTGGTCATCGTCTGTTCGATCGAGAACGTCGACCCCATGGGCATCCACACCGGCGACTCGGTCACCGTGGCGCCCCAGCAGACGCTCACGGACCGCGAGTATCAAGAGATGCGCGACGAGTCCATCGCCATCATCCGCGAGATCGGCGTGGAGACCGGCGGCAGCAACATCCAGTTCGCGGTGAACCCCGAGAACGGCCACCGCATCGTCATCGAGGTGAACCCCCGGGTGTCCCGCAGCTCGGCCCTGGCCAGCAAGGCCACGGGCTTCCCCATCGCCAAGATGGCGGCCAAGCTCGCCGTGGGCTTCAGCCTCGACGAGATCAACAACGACATCACCCGCAAGACGCCGGCCTGCTTCGAGCCCACCATCGACTACGTGGTGGTGAAGATCCCCCGCTTCGCCTTCGAGAAGTTCCCCGAGGCGAAGGCCGAGCTGGGCACCCAGATGAAGTCCGTGGGCGAGACCATGGCCATCGGGCGCAACTTCCGCGAGGCGCTACAGAAGGCCCTGCGCGGCATGGAGACCGGGCACAACGGCCTGGGCCTGGACAGGGACGACAGCTGGCTGCCCAAGGCCGGGCGCCGAAAACGCTCTGTCGACCTGCGCGCCATCCGCCGCAGGCTGGCCAAGTTCATCCCCGATCGCCTGTTGGTGGTGCGCGAGGCCCTGCTGGCGGGCATGACCCTCGACGAGGTCTACAAGATCAGCAAGATCGACCGCTGGTTCCTGCGCCACATCGAGATCCTCACCGAACTCGAGAAGACCATGGCCCAGTACACCTCCTTCGAAGAGGTCCCGTCGGGTGTGCTCGAGAACTACAAGCGCAATGGCTTCAGCGACAAGCAGATCGCCGCGGTCTACGGCACCGAGGCCGCGCGGGTCAGGCTGCGCCGGCACGAACTCGATCTGCTGCCCGTCTTCAAGCGCATCGACACCTGCGCCGCTGAGTTCGAGTCGTTCACGCCCTACCTCTACTCGAGCTACGAGACCGAGACCGAGGTCGAACAGACGCCCGCCGAGAAGGTCATGGTCATCGGTGGCGGGCCCAACCGCATCGGCCAGGGCATCGAGTTCGACTACTGCTGCGTGCAGGCCTGCTTGCGCCTCTCGGAGCAGGGCTACGAGATCATCATGGTCAACAGCAACCCCGAGACCGTGTCCACGGACTTCGACACGTCCGACCAGCTGTTCTTCGAGCCCGTCACTGTTGAAGACGTGCTGCACATCCACGAGACCCAGGCCATCAAGGGTGTGATCGTGCAGTTCGGCGGGCAGACGCCGCTGAACATCGCCCTCGGTCTGGAGCGAGCAGGCGTGAAGGTCCTGGGCACGTCTCCTGCGGCCATCGACATGGTCGAAGACCGGGAGAAGTTCAAGCAGATGTTGCACGAGCTGGACATCCCCCAGCCCAACAACGACACGGCGACCAACGCTGACGAAGCCGAAGAGATCGCCTCGCGCATCGGCTATCCGGTGGTGGTGCGACCGTCGTATGTGCTCGGTGGCCGGGGCATGGACATCATCTACAGTCGCAGAGCCCTGGTGCACTGGATCGAGACGAAGGTCGTGGCCTCGCCCGACCGGCCCATCCTCATCGACCGCTTTCTCGAAGACGCCATCGAGGTGGACGTCGACGCGCTGTACGACGGCGAGACGTTCGTCATCGGCGGCATCATGGAGCACGTCGAGCCCGCGGGGGTCCACTCCGGCGACTCGACCTGCGTGCTGCCACCGTTCAGCCTCTCGGACGAGGTCCAGGACACCATCCGAGACTATACCGAGCGCATGGCCAAGGCCGTGGGTGTGCATGGCGTGATGAACGTTCAGTACGCCATCAAGGAGGGCGTGGTCTACGTGCTGGAAGTGAACCCCCGGGCCTCACGCACCGTGCCCTTCGTCTCCAAGGCTATCGGCACCTCCATCGCGGGTGTGGCCGCCAGGGTCATGGCCGGCGAGAGCCTGCTGGAGATCGGCTTCGACAAGGAGATCATCCCCAAGCACTGGTCGGTGAAGGCGCCCGTGTTCCCCTTCACCAAGTTCCCCGGGACCGACATCATCCTGGGCCCTGAGATGAAGTCGACCGGCGAGGTCATGGGCATCGATGACGACCTGGGCTGCGCGGTGTTCAAGGCCTTCGACGGCGCGGGCCGCACGCTGCCCCTGCAAGGCAAGGTGCTCGTCTCGGTGAAGAACAAGGACAAGGCCGCGGCCATCGAGCTGGCCCGGGAGTTTCACGACCTGGGCTTCGAGATCGTGGCCACTCCCGGGACGAGCCAGGCCCTGGCCGACGCAGGCATCCCCTCCCAGTCGGTCTCGAAGCGCGAAGAGGGGCGGCCCGACGTGACCGACGTGATCTCCAACGGCGAGGTGCAGCTGGTGATCAACACACCGTCCGCCGACCCCCTCGCCCGCGACGACGAGAAGGCCATTCGCACGGCGGCGCTCCTGCGGGACATCCCCACCTTGACCAGCGTGTTCGGCGCGACCATCGTGGCCACCGCCATCGAGTCCATGCGCAAGCGCGGGCTCTCCGTGCGCTCCATGCAGGAGTTCAACGCCAGCTCACCCGCCGGCAGCGCCAGCTAGTCCGACCTATTCGCGGAGTTCGTCGCGAGAGCGTGGTTGCGCCTTCGTGGCAAGGCGGAGGGCGCGATGGCACCGGAGGCGGGGTGCCACCCCGTTGAGGATGGCATCGTGGACTCCAACGCAGTCCACGAAGGCGCAACCGCGTTCGCAGCAGGAGTCCGTGAATAGGTCGGACTAGCAGCCCATCGCCACAGCTCCGGCGCAGCGGCTAGATGGGTGACTGGCCGTCGACCTGGCCGTCTTCGGCGTCGATGGTGCGCATGGTCGAGGTGAACTCCTCGGCGGTGCAGAGGCCCTTCTCGACCAAGACTCGTTGCATGGTCTTCGTGGCCAGGGCCAGCTCACCCAGGGCCCGCTCCAGCCGCGCGGCGTCGTGACCGCCACCAGACGAGCGGAGTTCGCTCAACTCGCGGCGCACAGACTGGGCCTCGCGGGTCGCTGTTTCGATGCGGCTGTGCTGGTAGGCGTCGAAGATCCAGTTGATCAGGCTCATGGCAGGTTCCGGAAGGGAGAGGGCCAGCCATGATGCGCTACTTGGCCCCCGCCGCCATGTGCGCTCCCTATTCGGCGAGCTTGTCCAGCTGGTTCTGCAGGTCTGCCAGCTCTGTCTCGACGGTCTTCGTCTCATCGTCGAGGTCGATGACCGTCTCGTCGTCCTTCTTCGCAACCGCCGTAGGCAACCGCGCCGTGAGGGTCATGGAGTCGAGGGACAGGGTCGGGCGGGGCCCCGTTGTCGTCGCCGGCGTCGAGGTGGCCTTGATCTGTATCGGCGTGCCGCCAGTGGTGTTCGCGGGTCCACTCTGACTGCGGGGGTCATCGTTCTTCTCTTCCAGCGCGTCACGAATGGCGATGATCAGCTCGGCTTCGTTGCAGGGCTTGGTGAAGAACTTGGCGATGCGCCCCTGATTCACGGCGGCGATGATCACCTCGAGCTGGGCCGTCCCCGTGAGCATCATGCGCACGACGGCAGGCCAACGCTGGTGCACGAGGGCCAACAGCTCACTGCCCGTCATGCCGGGCATGTTCTCGTCGGCGAGCATCACATCGACGTGCCGGCTCTCGAGAATGCTCAGGGCTGCCTGTCCGCAATCGGCGTAGACGATCTCGAGGGGCTCGCGATGCAGGGATCGTCGCAGGGCCTGGTAGATGCGCGGTTCGTCGTCGACGATGAGCAAGGTGGCACCCATGGGCTGTTCTCTCAGTGAGTTCGGTATGGCAGCTGGGCAGCACGGCTGCCCGGTGATCCAGAATGACGGGACCCTGAGTCAGCTATCGACCCTAGGGATTGGCAAAGTGAGCCCTGAATCGGAGCGATCCCATGGTGCAGGCCAGCACGGCCTCGAGGGCATCGGCGGCGAAACCCCAGCCTGGCAGGAGCCAGGAGAGCAGCGCCAGCCCCTCAGGGTCGGAGATATGGGTGGCCAAGGGCGACAGCAGGCAGGACAGGGCCGAACCGTCCGGGCGGTTGTCGTCCAGCTCTGTGCCCTCTGTGAACCAGGGCCCTTGGTAGCCAGGAAGGACGGTGTCCACGGCCTCTACGGACAGGCTCGCGAACAACACCTCTCGAGGACCTAGCCGATCGACCAGGCTTCGAGGCGAGGGGTCGCTGGCCACCGCGCTCGGCTTGACCTCGCAGATCGCCGCGACCACCCGTCGGTAGAGATCGTCTTGCTGCTCAAGAAACTGGGCCAAGGGCAAGCGAAGGCTCGACGACTCGCTGGCCACCTCCAGCACTGCTGGCCAGGCCTCTCGGGCGCCGAGGGGGCGGCTCCACAGCGCCTGCAACCCCGTGTCGCTGCGACCAGCCAGCAGCTCGGCCATGGCCAGGGCCTGCTCGAGTTCGAGTTCGACCAGGGTCACCGGGCAAGGCTTGTCCACGAAGCGATGGGCGCCGCCCGCCACCACACCGATCGACTCGTTGGTGTGTCCCGAGAGCATCAATCGCGCCGCGCCGGGATTGTGCTCGGCGACCCGAGCCAGCACCGCCGCCCCGTCCACCACCGGCATGCGCATGTCGCTCACAACCACGTCGAACACCTTCTCGTCGATGCGTTTCAGCGCGTCGCCGCCGTCGCCCACGAACTCCATGGACCAGTCGCCCCTGCGGCCATGCAGCTGACGCCGCAGACCGCTCAGGATCCGCCTCTCATCGTCAACAAACAGGATCTGCTTCAGCGGTCTGCTCCTCAAAGCTGTGCTGTTGAAGTGCGGGCAAGCGGATGACAAACGTCGTCCCCACGCCCATCTCGGTCTCGAAGTCGAGGGTGCCGCCGTGTTTGTCCACGACGACCGAGCGGGCGATGGCCAAGCCAAGCCCGGTCCCTCTGCCAATCTCCTTGGTGGTGAAGAACTGGTCGTAGATCTTGCCCCGGGCGTCCTCGGGGACTCCGCAGCCCGTGTCTCCGAAGCGCAGCTCGACGAAATCGCCGTCCATGCGGGACGTGATGGTCAGCGTCCCCCGCTCGCCGCCGTCACCCAGCCGGTCGTGGATGGCGTGGGCGCCGTTGACGATGAGGTTGAGGAAGACCTGGTTGAGATCATCCAGCCAGCATTCGACGCGGGGTAGCTCGCCCAGGTCGGTGACCACATCTGCGTGGTACTTGTATTCGTTGCGAGCCACTTGCAGCGTGGTCTCGATGGCGTGGTTGAGGTCAGACAGCTGCACGCCGTCGCCCCCTGGGTGGCTGAAGTCCTTCATGGCCCGCACGATCGAGGTCACCCGTTCGATGCCCTCCAGAGTCTCCGCCAGGGCTTGCGGGATCTCCTCGCTGATGAACTCCACATCCACGCCGTCCAGGCTCTTCTCGACCTTTGCCAGAAGCTCCCCGTCGAGGTGTTCCCGCCCCGGGTCCAACAGCACCTGGGGCACCAACGACATGAGATCGGTCACCGTGCCAATGGACTCCTCGACAAAGCGAACGTTGTCGCCCACGAACTGCATGGGCGTGTTGATCTCGTGGGCGACCCCCGCTGCCAACGTGCCCACCGACTCGAGCTTGCGCGAGGCGTGCAGCTGCACCTGCAGCATCTGCCTCTCGGTGACGTCTGCGCCGATGATGGCGAAGCCCCGACGACCGCGCTCTTGCGTGGGGTTCACCGTGAAGCTCACCAGCAGGGGCTCAGAGTTTCCGTCTTTGTCCTTTCGCGCCACGGAGAACAGGTCTCTCAAGACCCGGCGACTGCCGGCTCGTGCCTCCGAGATGGCGTCGTTCACCGCGCCCTTGTCCCAGGGGATGTCCAGCTCGGCGAAGACCCGACCCACCGCTTCGTCAGCGCCCAGACCGAAGACCTCGCACGAGACCTGGTTCCACTCGACCACGAAGCCGTCGCTGTCCACGCCGATGAGGAAGGCCGAGAGCGAATCGAGCACGCGGCGCTTCTCCTGCGCTGCCCTGCTCAATCGTTGCTGCACGGCAGTCAAATGCAGGGCCTTCTCTTCGAGCCGCTCGTTGGCGTCGTTGAGCGAAACGAACTGCTCTTCGATGGTCGCGTTGGCCTGCTCGAGGGACACCGCCCGCTGACGCCCGAGCTCTGACTTGCGCACCGCAAAGGCTGTGGAGACCGCGAGGAAGAGACCGATCCAGAGCACCAGGGTGTTGCTCGAAGCGCGATCCCCTGCCGCAGAGGAACCCCGCACCGTGCCAGCCAGGTTCCAGAGCTGATCGCCATAGGAGACCTGGCCTTCGAACTCGTCCGTGGCGGCGGGATCACTGGCCGCTCGTACCGGGAGGCCCGAGCGAAACAGTGTCTCGGCGCCCTTGCTCACCTGCACGTTCATCACCTTCGGACCCTCGTTCGGGAGGGCGGCGAGCACGAGCTTGTCCAGGTCCTGCTCCACCAGCAGGCAGTCGTCTCCGTGAAGCGGAACACAGGCGTAGACCCGGTCGGGCTGGCCTGCGTCCCGCTGCACGGGGCTCACGCTCATCACTCCATCGCTTCGACAGCGATCGATGACCTTGGAGATACCTGCCAGATCACCGGGAAAGCGACTCTCTTCATCGCCCACCTGAAACTGCACATCGCCGTTGCCATCCAGCATCCAGGCCGAACGGATCGCAGGCATGTGCGAGAGGTAGACGTCGAGCAGTCCATGGGAGGACCCGGCGTTGACCAGCAGGTCACCCAGGCGCTTGAGGTCTTTGCCGTGTTGGTTCAACGCCCAGCGCGTGCGGTCCACCACGTTGACCCGCACGTGGGACTTCGACTCGCGCATCATCCGCTCTTCGTCGGTGGTCAGGCCGACCCACAGCCCGATCACCAGCAGGCCCACGCCCGCACCGGAGACCCAGGGCATCCAGCGGGGGATGGGCCGGTTCAGCGAGCTTCCGCGCAACTTGCCCACCATGACGAAGAAGGCCACGCCCAGCCCGGCGAAGGTGAGCGCCGAGCGAGGGTCCATGCCCAGGGCACCGGTCGGTCCGTCACCAGGAAAGAGCCCGATGACGCCGCATGCCAACAACAGCGCGGCCAGGGTGCCTTCGGTGGCTTGTCGCCACAGGCCCCGGACACCTGGCGCAAAGAAGACCAGCGCCAGGGAGACGATCACGCCCACGGCGAGGATGGTCACCGGAGCCATGACCAGGCCCCCGCCCTGTCCACGCATGAACAGCATGTCGAGCAGGGCTGACGGGCGGGCGAGCACCTCGTCGGCCAGCACCACGCTGGTCAGGCCGGCGGCCAGAGCACCGAAGAGGTTCACGAGCCGACGTTGGCCGAGGCAGTGGGTGACCACAGCCAGACCTGCAAACACGAACGCTGCCGCCGTGGCTGGCTGCATGGCGCCGGTCGTCCGGGAGACCGTGACCTGTGCAATGGCGTCGGCGTAGCGGTCCACCAAGGCCAGACCCATGGCAAAGCTGGCCAGCCAGATCAGCTGTGGCCAGCGGGGGGGAGTGGCTGACGACGGAGCGGTATCGACCATGTGGCGAGGCACCTGCAGGGCACGGAATCGTCGGGCAGACGATGGAATGTCCGTTCCCTATCGGCTCAAGCTGCCACCCCACCTGAGCCCAGGTCTGGTGAGCCCCCCAGAGCTACTCGCTGAAGGTCGCCCGCCGGTCCGTCACCGTGATGATCGGCTGCCAGTAGTCGTCTGGCGTGGCATTGCCCTGATCCATGGTCAGCTTGAGCTTGGTGACCCGCATGCGGGTGGTGTCCTTCTCGACGAAGAGCAGGAAACGGGCGATGGCCTCTCGGCTGAAGCTCTTCACACCCACCGCAGGCTTGAGCTCAAACTCTTCGTCCTCGTAGCCACTGTGCTGGGAGGCGTTCTTGGGCTTGTCCATCTTGAAGCTGTTCTTGCCGATGCCGCTCTTGGTCATCTGGGCGAACAGGTATGTGTTCGGGTTGGCGCCCTTGGCCACGCTGTCCTTGGCCAGATCCATGCTCAGGTTGTGGTTCTCGCGGTAGGCCTTGCCCACTTCGGCGAGCTGACGTTCGGCCGCCGGCATACGACCCAGCAGCTCATCATAGATCGAGTTCTGCCAGAAGATCACGCCGACCATGCCCAGGATGAGCACCAGCATGAAAGCCAGCAGGCCCTTCTCGACGTCCCATCGGATGTTCATCAGCTTTCGCTCCGGCGGGCGAGTTCGTCGACGTCGAGATGGACGGTGGTGTCACCGAAATCGATGAAGCCGTCTTTGCTGGGGCTGATATCCCCTTGTTCGAGGTCCTTGTAGAGCGGGTCGTCCTTGAGCAGCGTGAGCAGCTCGTCAAAGACAAAGGCCGTGGTCATGCGCCCGCTGAACTTCAGCGTCTGGTCACGCTCACCCATGGTGATGTCGATCTTGCGCACCCAGATCTGCCCCAAGGCCTCTTCTTCTGAACGCAGGAGGTTCGAGAACTCCATCCAGACAGCCAGAGCCGACGGTTGCTGGGGGATCTCAGAGCTGCGGCCGAGCTTCAGGGCGAGCTCGTTGTGGCGGTGCTCGAAGGCCTGCGAGATGGCTTGCATCTGCTCGGGACCCACGGGCTTGCCGTTCCAGACCGCCTCAGCCGTCTCTCTGTCGCCCACTTCGATGAGCAGCTGCTCTCTGGCGTCGACGAGCATCAGCTCGTACTCGTTGTTCACCTTGCGCACCTTGTAGAACGCATCGATGGCCATGAGCGAGACGATGAGGAAGATCACGAACGAGAGCACGATCAGCGGTGACTTCACCTGATCGAACTTCTTCGTGTAGGCGCACTCTTCTTGCCTGAAGTCTGTGTGGGTCGCGTCGACGCCGTTGAGCTTGAAAGCCACACCCAGGGCCACGCCGATGTCAGGGCCATAGAGCTCTGCGTCCTCGTCGCTGAGCTTGTGGTCGACGTGCGACAGCAGGTCGAGACGCTCGACGGTCCCGCCAAACGACTCGTTCATGGCCTCGAGGAAGCCGGGGATCAGCGAGCCCGAACCGCTCAGCAGGACGGTGCCTGAGGCGTCGAAGCTGGCCAAGGTGGTCAGGGTGCGGCGGATCTCCCGCTGCAGTCGCCCCAGGTAGTCGTGGGCACGAGCCGTGGCGATCTCATCCTGGGGGACGCCCGTATCTCGGGGGATGCCGTGGGCGCCCATGCGCAGCGACCGCACGGCGAACAGCTTGCCACCCTCGATGAACAGCAGGTGGGTCGAGCGGTCTCGGGAGTCCACCAGGACGAAGCGCTCGTGCTCATCGGCGACCCCGGTGGCCACCACCGCATTGAGCAGGGCGAACACGTCGAGTTCGACGAAGTGCGGGTCCATGTCGGCTTCTTCGAGGACGTCGAAGCGGTCGAGCAGATCATCTTTGTTGATGACCGCGGCCAGCAGGTGACTCTTGTCGCGGGCCTTGCGCAGCACCAGGTGCTGCATGACCACGTCCTCGATGTCGAGGGGGATATGGGTCTCTGCCTCGAAGCGCACGACCTTCTCGATCTGCTCGTTCGACGTGAACGGCAAGGTGAACTCGCGAAAGAGAGCGTGCCCGGCGTCGAAGGACATGGCGCTGGGGTCAACCGTGATGTCGGCCTCGTCTGCGGCGTCGGCGATGCTCTCTGCGGCCAGGTCCTCGGCGGAGACGTCTTCGTCACCCCCTGCAGGCTCGGGCAAGGTGACATCGACAACCTGGAGCAGGCGCACCTTGTGCCCGGAGCCGTCAAACTCAAGCAGGCGGACCCGGTCGGTCCCGTATTCGATGGCGGTCTGGCTGGCCATGGGCTCCTCAGCGTGCGGATGAATGCTCGGCGGTCAGGTCGTGATACCGGGCGAGCTGCTCATCATCGAGCACAGCCAGCATCGCTTCCACCGTCTTGTCGAGTCGAGCGGCGATCGGCCCCTCGAGCTGACGACGATGTTGCTCGGTCAACTCCTGGATGTCCTTGTCTTCACTGGCCAGCAGCTGCCCGATGGCCACCACCTGCTCGTCTCGCAAGCTCAGGTCGTCGGTCAGGGTGGAGAGGAAGCTCTGCCCGCCACCCTGGTCGGTTGAAGCTGCGCCCCTCGCCCCCCAGACGAATCCGAGCACAAGGCAAGCCACGGCCAGCACGACCACGGAGAGCCTGCCCATCATCGGCCGTCCCCGCCAGCTGTGCCCTTGCCGTCGTCAGCCTGCTCGGTCTGCAGATCGTGCAGCTCAGCGTCGGACGCAGGGTCGCTGCCAGCACCTTCGGCCTGATCGAGGCGCCCGGGAAGCAGCTCAGCCAACCCCACGTCGAGCGCGGGAGGGCCATAGGGCTCGGGCCGGAAGACGTCGCCGCGGTAGAACTGCTGCTCAACGGCTGGATCAGCGGCGGCGGGTGTAGGCCGCAAGGCATCGAAACTCAGGGTCAGGCTGAGCAGCAGGGCCGCAGCCACGGCCATGCGCCGAGCCAGCTGAAACGACAGCAGTGAAGGGGTCGGCCTGGTCTCTCGCGCCGGCTCGTCGGTCGCTCCAGGCCCGTCGTTGATGGCAGGTTCAGCCGTCGCGACCTCTCGGACCCGGCTCACGAGCTCGGTTGTGAAGCCAGCTGACGCAGGCTCGGCAGCCTCTGAGCGGAACACCTCTGACATCAGGCAGAAGTCGCCCAGGGCCTCGGCGACCGCCGGGTGGGCCTCGCCATGCTGGTGGGCCAGGGCGCTCAGGTGCTCGGGCACCGAGCGGCCATCTTGGATCAACGAGAGGACGAACAGCGCCTCTTCGTCCGTGAGAGGGCGGGCCTCAACAGAGACCAGCAGCTGGGCCAGGGTGGGCCCACGGTCATCGCCGGCAGGGTCAGTCATGACAGATCCTCCTCGGTCTCGGTGAGCAGAACGCGGAGCTTCGAGCGGGCCCGGAACAGCCGGGATTCGACCGTGCCGATGGAGACCTCGAGGATGGCCGCCACGTCCTCGTAGCTGTGCCCTCCCAGTTCGCGCAGGGCGAGGGTCGACTTGAAGGGCTCCGGAAGCCGCTCCATGGCTGCCCGCACCCGGGCGCAGAGTTCATCCCGGGTGAGGTTGGCCAGGGGGCCGTCCGTTCTGTCCACCGGATCGACCACCCCGGGCTGAAACGCGTCGAGGGAGACCGCGGGGCGCCGACGACGGCTGGCGCTCCAGTCACGGGCCGTGTTGACCCCGATGCGGTAGAGCCAGGTGTAGAGCGCTGACTGGCCCTGAAACCGGTCAATGGCCTTGAAGGCCTTGAGAAAGGTCTCCTGTGCCAGATCTTCGGCGTCAGCGGCCAGGCCGCCGATGCGGCCCACCACGGCGACGATGCGATCTTTGTAGGCGTCGACCAGCTCACGATATGCGTCCTCGTCTCCGGCTCGGAGCCGGACAACGAGACGTCGGTCGTCCTCGTTCATGCCGATCTCCTACCGGGCTCGCTTGGACGCCCGCCAGGTCTGCGGTCTTCCCGAACTCAGCTGGCTGAGTCCGGATCAGAGGAGCCCAGATCGTGGCCCATCTTGTCGCGTTTGGCGTCGAGATAGGCCTGATTGTGCTCTCCGGGCTCCATTTGGAGCGGCACGCGAGAGGAGATCTCCAGGCCGTAACCCCGCAGAGCGTGGTACTTGGCCGGGTTGTTGGTGAGCAGATCAAGGGTGCGAATGCCCAGATCACGGAGGATCTGGGCGCCCACGCCGTAGTCCCGCACATCGACGGGCAGGCCCAGGGCTTCGTTGGCCTGGACTGTATCGAGCCCCTGGGTCTGCTGCAGATGATAGGCCTTCATCTTGTTGGCCAGCCCGATGCCTCGCCCCTCTTGAGCGCGCATGTAGAGCAGGCACCCTTCGCCTCGCTCTTGGATGCGGCGCAGCCCGGCGTCGAGCTGCTCCCCGCAATCGCAGCGCAAGGACCCCAGCACATCGCCGGTCAGGCACTCGCTGTGCACCCGCACCAGCACGGACTGCTTCAAGCCGTCCTGCGCGCCAGGCTCCAGGCCACCCACGGTGAGGGCCATGTGCTCCGAGCCGTCCTCAGACGAACGATAGAGGTGGCAGCGAAAATCGCCGTGGCGCGTGGGCAGATCGACGCTGACCACATGCTCGCACAGACGCTCGACCCGCCTGCGATGGCTGATGATGTCCGCCACCGAGGTCATGAGCAGATCGTGCTCGGCGCAGAAGCTCTCCAGGTCGGGCATGCGCGCCATGGTGCCGTCGTCGTTCATGATCTCGCAGATCACGGCCATGGGATGGCAGCCCGCCATGCGAGCCAGATCGACCGAGCCCTCGGTCTGCCCCGCGCGACGCAACACCCCACCGGGCAAGGCGCGCAGGGGGAAGATATGCCCGGGGCGCACCAGATCGCTGGCCTTGCACTCCGGCTCGGCGGCCGTGCGAATCGTACGCGCCCGGTCGGCCGCTGAGATGCCCGTGGTCACGCCCTTGCGCGACTCGATGGAGACCGTGAAGGCCGTCCCCATGGGGCTCTCGTTGCGACTCACCTGAGGCGGCAACTCCAGGCGATCGGCGATCTCCTTGTCCATGGGCAGGCAGATCAGGCCCCTTCCGAAGCGAGCCATGAAGTTGACCATCTCGGGAGTGGTCTTCTCAGCCAAGCAGACCAGGTCGCCTTCGTTCTCCCGGTCTTCGTCGTCGACCAGGACGATCATGCGGCCAGCCGCAAGAGCGGCGATGGCGTCGGGCACAGAGGCCAGGGCTTGAGTCCGGCTCATGTGTCGTCTCCATCGTCGTCAGTGTCGCCGCCGTCGTCAGCGTTTCCGGCATCGCTGTCAGCGTCGCCGTCGATCCGCGTCTCGTCAGCAGACTCGCCGTCCGCGGGGGCTACGCCCGCCGGGTTCAGATCTTCGTTGCCCTCGACCGGCGTGTCGTCAGCGCCCTCTTCGAGCTCTTCGCCGCCGCTGTCCTCCTCGGGGATGACCCGGGCCACCGACGCCACCTTGTCTTCGTCTTTTCGCAGGGACACCAGGCGCACGCCGTTGGTGGCGCGACCGATCACCGAGATACCCTTGACCGGCGTGCGAATCACTTGACCCCTCGTCGTGATGTAGATCACGTCGTCGTCTTCAGCCACCGCACGAATGGTGAGCACGGGCCCGTTGCGCTCCGTGATGCGCAGGTTGAGCACGCCCTGACCGCCGCGATGACGCAGGGGGTACTCCTCGAAGGCCGTGCGCTTGCCGTAGCCGTTCTCGCTCACGGTCAACAGCGTGGTGCCTTCACGGACCACAGCCATGCCACACACTTCGTCGTCGCCCAGCAGCTTCACGCCCCGCACGCCTCGAGCCGGACGTCCCATGGAGCGCACGTCGGTCACGTGGAAGCGAATGGCTCGACCACCGCGAGTGCCCAGGATGATGTCCTGGTCGTCGTTGACCACGTGCACGTCGATCAGGCGATCGCCGTCGTCGAGGTTGATGGCGATGATGCCGCCCGACTTGGGACGCCGGTAGTCGAACAATGGCGTGCGCTTGATGACGCCAGCGGCCGTGGAGAAGACCACCGTGCCGTCAGTGAAGTCGCGCACCGGGATGACCGCCTGAATGGTGTCCTCAACCGGCAGCCCCGGGATCAGGTTCACCAGCGCGCGGCCCACAGACTGCCGCCCCAGGTTGGGGATGCGATAGACCTTGAGCTGGTGCAGACGGCCACTGCTGGTGAAGAACAACAGCGAGTCATGGGTCTCGGCAATGAACAGCCGCTCGACGAAGTCGCCCTCTTTCGAGTCTGCGCCCTTCACGCCCGAGCCACCGCGGCGCTGACTGCGGTACTGGTCGAGGGTCATGCGCTTCACGTAGCCGCGATTGCTGATCGTGACCGCCACCGTCTCGTCGACGATGAAGTCCTCTTCTTCGAAGCCCTCGACCGGCTCGCCCACCACCGTGGCCCGGGGCGCGTTGAAGCGCTCGGCCAGCTGATCGAGGTCGCCCAGGATCAGATCATCGATGAGCTTGGGATCGCCCAGAATCGAGAGGTAGTAGGCGATCTTCTCGGCCAGCTCCCGCCACTCGGCTTCGAGCTTCTCGACCTCAAGGCCGGTCAACGCCCGCAGGCGCATGTTGACGATGGCCTCAGCCTGACGCTCGCTGAGGGCAAACGTGGCCCGCAGCTCGAGCTTGGCCGCCTCGGTGTTCGGCGCCGCCCGAATGATGCGGATCACCTCGTCGATGTTGTCCTGGGCGATGCGCAGGCCTTCGACGATGTGCTGCCGATCTTGCGCCACGCCGAGCAAGTACTCGGTCCGCCGACGGATCACCTCCCGGCGATGGTCGAGGAACTCGATCATCAGGCCACGAATGGGCAGGGTGCGAGGGCGGTTGCGCACCAAGGCGATGTTGATGATCGACACCGTGACCTGGAGCTGGGTGAACTTGAACAGCTGGTTCAGGGTGATGTGAGGGTCTTCACCCTTCTTGAGCTCGATGATGAGCTCCATGCCCTTGCGGTCGGACAGATCGGCGATGTCGTAGATCGAGTTGATGCGCTGGTCTTTCACCAGCTGGGCCATGGATTCGATCAGGCTCGACTTGTTGACCTGGTAGGGGATCTCGCTGACGACGATCTTGGCCCGGGTCTTCTTGGCCTCTTCGAAACACTCAGCCTTGGCCCGCAGGATCAACGTGCCACGCCCGGTCTCATAGGCCCGGCGGATGCCCCCTTGACCACAGATGATGCCGCCCGTGGGGAAGTCGGGCCCGGGGACGAGCTCCATGATCTCTTCGACCGTGGCCTCGGGGTTCTCGATCAACAGGCGCAACGCCGAGAAGATCTCCCCCGGGTTGTGCGGCGGCATGGACGTCGCCATGCCTACGGCGATGCCGTTGCTGCCGTTGATCAGCAGGTTCGGAAAGTTCGCCGGCAACACCGACGGCTCTTGCCGCGAACCGTCGTAGTTGGGCACGAAGTCGACGGTCTGCCGCTCGATGTCCTCGAGCATCACCGAGCCGGCGGCGGTCATGCGAGCTTCGGTGTAGCGCATGGCCGCAGGCGGGTCGCCGTCGACGCTGCCGAAGTTGCCCTGGCCGTCGACCAAGGGCACGCGCATGTTGAACTCCTGCGCCAGGCGCACCAAGGTCGGGTAGACCACGCCCTCGCCGTGAGGGTGGTAGTTGCCGCTCGTGTCGCCAGCGATCTTGGCGCACTTCTTGAACTTGGAGCGGGGCCCCAGGTTCAGGTCGTTCATGGCGACCAACACCCGGCGTTGGCTAGGCTTGAGACCGTCTCGCACATCGGGCAGAGCCCGGGAGACGATGACGCTCATGGCGTAGCTGAGATACGAATCCTGCATCTCGCGCTCGATGAGCACGGTCGATTCGTCTGGACTCGTAACGTCAGTCATGGAGGACATCCAGGTGTTCTGGGGGCTTCCCCACGAGGGGCCTTGAAGCACCGCCCGGGAAGCCGCGACATCATCGCTGAAAACGGCTTGATCTTCAACCCAGCGCGGCCCTTGTAAGATCCTGTCACTTCATGGGTTATGCTCGCTCCCAGTCTTTTGTCCAAGAGCCACGCTCGCGACCGTCCCAAGCGTCTTCTTCACCACCTACCCACCTCGACACACAGGCCGATGAAGCCAGACGAGAAGCTGCTGATCGACCGGGTCCTGGCCGCCGAAGAGGGGGCTTTCGACGACTTCATCACCCGCTATCGGGCGCTGATCTACTCGGTGCTCTACAAGCGTGGGTTCGGCTTCCCGAACGACTACCTCGACGACATCTACCAGTCGTTCATCCTGGCCGTCGCGAAGGACGACTTTCGCAAGCTGAGGGCTTTCCAGGGGCGCAACAATTGCTCGCTGGCCACGTTCTTGCAGGTCGTGACCACCCGCTTCGCCCTGGACGAACTGCGCAAATGGAAGCGCCACCCCCGAGGTCGGGGCCAGGTGTCCGACAACGACGAGGCGACGCTGCAGATCGAGGATCCTCACGGCAACACCCCCTTGCTCGAGAACCTCGACTCCGAGCGCCAGGACCTCTTTCACAATCTGCTCTTCAACCTGGAGTGGAAGCGGGTCTCCGTGGTGCTGTGGGTCTTTCAGGGGGTCTCCCGAGAGACCATCGCCGATGTCATGGCCACCAGTCGGGCCAACATCGACGCCCTGTACAAGCGAGCCAAGGACCAGATGGCCCAGGCCTTCGCCGACGGCAACTACTCCCGGGAGACGCGCGAGGCCGATGACCGGGTGCTGAGCACCGATGTGCGCAGGGCCTTGAGAGGCCTGGTGGGTACTCCCAAGCAGCAGCTCCATCGAGCCCTGCTCCAGTCGGGCGCCAGAGAGAGAGCCGTCATCGGTCTGATATTGTCCAATTACAGTCAATTCAAGTGCTCCTTAGAGGAGTTTCAGTCGCTCTCCAAGGGCGCCCAGATGCCCGAGTTGTTGCACACCGTGCTGGCCGACCTAGGCGCGGAACTCTCTCCGTGACAGCGCTCATGTCAGATCAGCCCCCGTGGGCCGTCCAGGGCCTCGCTCCCCACGGGAGGTCCGGCAGCTCTCCCCTGCCTGTCTGAACACCCCAGTACCTCCTCGATCATCGAGGCCACACCCATGAACCGTCCTTTCGATCTCATCGCCAGCGCCTTCGCCAACCGAGGCCAGGCCGACTTCACGCCCTGCGCCCAGTGTCCGACGGACGACGCCCTGGCAGGTTTCTTCGATCGCGCGCTCAGCGCCACAGAGACCCGGGCCATCGAAGATCACGCGCTGGAGTGCGCAGCGACCCACCAGCTGCTGACCAACCTGGCCGATCTGCGCCTGGCAGAGGCCCCGGCCACGGCCAAGCCTGGGCTGCGCATCCGCGCCCGGCTGGCAGAGCAGGGCATCGCTTTGCTGAACGCCATCGACCTCACCGTGCGTGGCCTCACGGCCGAGCCCGCTCTCGGGGCCGTTCGCGGTGACAACTCCGGAGAGAAGGCCTCCGAACTGGTCCGCATCAGTGGACCCGGCGCCGGGCTCGACGAGATCGAACTCCAGGCGCAGGCAGACGGCACGGTGCGGTTCGTGGTCAGCGGCGACCTGTCAGAAAAGCCCTCCGAGCCAGGCACAGCCCCGGCCGGCAACCAGCGCACGTCCGTGGTGCTCGAGGTCGACGGCACACTCCGCGAAAAGCGGCCCTACTCCGGCGGACGGGTCACCTTCGCACCCCTCGCTGGCGGCGACTGCCGCATCACCGTGCTCCGGCGACCGCCCGGCGGTCCCACGGTCGAGGTCAGCGAAGCGCGCATCGAACTCTGCGCCTGATCGCAGACTGCTGGCCCGGACATCTCACCACGATCGTGGTGAATCGTGGTGAGATGTCCGGGCTAGAGCTTGGCCAGGCTCCGCGCCCGGGCCAGGGCTCCCTCTGCCAGCTCGGCCTCCAAGGCGACCAGAGCGACGTAGTGGTGCAACAGCGCCAGGCGCCAGGAGGGCATGGCCTCGCAGTTGATGGCCTCGAAGGTCTGGGCAAAGCGGGTCAGCTCGTCCTCCCGGGCCAAGGGCTCGAGCAGGGCGGCCACGGCGAGGTGCAGCAGGGGATTGTCCGCAGCCGTCTGCACAGCGGCACGGTAGGCCTCGACCTCTGCGTCGAACGCTGTCCACTCCACGTCGTCGAGAGGCTCGACCATCATGGAGCCACGCAAGCGGTCGAGCTCGTAGAAGTACGTCGAGTGCACGGCCATGCCTTCCAGCAGCGCCGTCTGATCGAAGGCGCGAGCCTGCGCACCGCCTGTCACCTGGGACAGCTTCGCCTCTGGTGAGTAGACGCCGGCCACCGCAGCGGCCCCGTGTCCGGCAAGCAAGGCCGGTGGCACGGGGCGACTGCGATCGTGGACAGGGCCAGAGCTGGCCAGAGCCGCCAGACCGTCCCCGTCGAAGAGGAGCATGGCCGAGAGGTCGTCCAGGTCTTGCAGCCTGGAGCGAAAGCCGTCGGCGTCGGGTGGACCAAGGCGGGCCGTGAGCTCGGGGCTTGTGGGCTGCCCCGCCCGATCGCGCCAGCCCACCATCAGGACGAAGGGCGCCTCGAGCTCGCGCACCTCGAGAAGGGCCATGCTCGACGACCCGAACACATCGCCAAAGGCAGCCAGCCGGGCGGACAGGGCCCGGGCGTCGAGGTCGGTGGTGTCGATCCAGGCCAGCAGGCGCCCTCCGGGAGCCAGTCGATCGGCCAGGCGGCTCATGACGCTGCGGGACAACAGCGCCCCCGCCCCAGGCCACAGCCCCCGCTCAGGCGCCAAGACCACAGTCGAGAAGGCCCCCATGGTTGCCGACCGCAGGGTTCTCAGCTCATCGTTCAGCACCACCCCGAGGCCGACATCCAGGCCCAGCTCATCGAGCAGGACATCGGTGATCAAGGCGCCCATGGGCACCCGGCTCGCCACGGTGACCGCCTCGCCCGCAGGACCAGCAGGGTTGCCAGCAGGGTTGCCAGCGGGGTTGCCAGCGGGGTTGCCAGCAGTCGTGTCACCGGAGATGCCAGCGGCGGGGCCGCCCTGGGCCAGACCCCCGGCGAGCAGATCGGCCGCCACCAACTCGGCGCCCACTCCCAGGGCCAGAGTCCGCCCGGGCACGGCCAGCAACCGATGCAGGCGCCCCATGCTGCCCTGAGGCCCCACGGGATCGTGGTTCTGGTGCATGGCCAACCCGGCCACCCGCACGCCGAAGTAACGCTTCACCGGAGCATCGTCCGCGGGATCAAAGCCCGGCCTGTACGGCGACGGCAGCTCTTCGGCTGCAGACGACTTGCCCTTGAAGAGCAGCTCTCCCCCAGGCGAGAACGACAAGAAGGGCTCGCGATCGGTGAACGAGCTGCGGGCCTCTCGCCGGCCCTCGACGGCCAAGTTGTCCAGAGAGCCGGTGGAGAACAGTGACAGGTCGGCCACCACGCTCCGGCGCCAGCCGTCGGCGGCAAAGTCCCCCACCCGACGGACGCCGTCGAAGCCCAACCAAACCGGCTCGGGCAACAAGAAGAACGGCAGCACCACCGCGGGGAGCAGCACCAACCAGCGCCGATGCCAGGCCAGCAGACAGCAGCCCAGCCCCACCCCGCTGGCCAACAGCAAGAAGTGCAGAGGACTCCAGACGGGCTCGTAGCTCACCCACACCTCTGCCAGAAGCCCCAGTCCCACCCCCAGGGCCAGGGGGCCAGCTGCCAGACGACGGAGGGAGGACAGAGCCACACCCCACGCGGCGCCAGGCAAGGCAGTGAACATCAGCAGCCACAGATGCCACTCGGTCACCAGGGGCCAACCCCGGTTGGCCAGGTTGCGATGCTCCCGGGTGATCTGGACCATCTGCATGTTGTCGGTGTAGAGGCCCAGGCTGTGGGCGATCTTCCAGCCACCGAAGGCCAGGCCCAACATGCCCGCGGTGTAGGCCAGCCTGCGGACCAGGGTCGCTTCGGTGAGCATCACGGCGAAGACCGTCACCAACGCGGCTGGCACGAGCAGGGCCAGCAAGGCCTCGCTGCTCACGTCTGCGCCGGGATCTGAATAGCTGGGCACGACCCGCCGAAGCACCACCACCAGCAAGGCCAGCACGGCCCCCAGGGCCATGGCCTCCCAGGCCACCCGCTCGTCGCCGCTGCCCACGTACGAGGTGCGCCGTCCCGTGCCCATCTCCACCAGGGCCGCCAGCAGGGCCGCGGCCACAAAGCCGGTGATCAGCCCAGGGCACCAGGCCACCACGCCCAGCTGCACCAAGGCCTCGCCGGCGATCCAGCCCAGCAGGGGCCAGAGGACTCCGGCCTGCAACAAGGAGGACAGCTGTCGACCCAGGGCATAGCCCACCGGGCCGAGCGAGACGACCACGGCCAGCAGATCTCCACCCCAGGCCGGGGGCAGGACGGCCTGGGACGCATCGCACAGCCAGCCCCTGGCAGGCACCAGCAGGGCGATGGCCAAGGCGTCGGCCAGATAGGGCAACTTGCCCCGGGAGAGCAGGCCCAGACCGACCGCCAGGGCCAGGACGCCGGGAGCCAGGACCCACGAGCTATGGCTGATGTCCATGGCGCTGCCTGCCAGCAGGAAGCGCACGAGAACGACGGTGATGGTGACGGCGAAGGCTTGGATCACGATGGGTGTAGCTCGCCATCAAAGACCAGCGACGCAGAACCACTGAGCCAGGCTTCACCGCTCCCGTCCCAGCGCACGGGCAACTCGCCCCCGGGCATGGAGATGGTCACCACATCGTCGCTGACCCAGCCCAGGCGGCGCGCCACGGCGGCCACGGCCACCGCACCGGTCCCGCAGGCTCGCGTGGCGCCCGAGCCCCTCTCGTAGGGTCGCGCCGCAAGCCCCTGGGCTCCCCGAAGACCCACCAGATGGACGTTAGCGCCCTCCTCCAGCAAGGGCGAGGCCTGGAGCGTGCGCCCCCAGAGCTCCAGATCGGCGCCCTCAGGGTCGGCCAGACAGACCACCAGATGGGGATTGCCGATCGACACCGCGAAGGCCACGCCAGGGTCGGCGCGCCCGGGGGCGGCCAGAAGCTCGGCGGGCAAGGGCAGCTCGGCAGGCTGCTCACCATCGCCAGGCAGGTCGATGGGCAGGGCTGCGGGAGAGAAGTCCGGCGCGCCCATGCCGACCCAGATCGAGCCGTCTGGCGACCGAAGTCCCCGGCGCGGGCCCGCGGCCGTGCGGATCGCCAGCTCGCCGTCGCTCATGCCCCACCGTTCGTGGAGGTAGCGCACCACGCATCGAAGGCCGTTGCCACACATGAGCCCTTCGCTGCCGTCGGCGTTGAAGATGCGCATGCCCGCGTCAAAGGGCGCCGGGGCTCGGCTCAGCAGCAACAAGCCGTCGCTACCCACGCCCCGGTGTCGGTCGCTCACCCGCCGGGACAGCTGCTCCGGATTCTCGACCACGCACTCGGTCTCGTCGACCAGCACGTAGTCGTTTCCAGCGCCTTCGACTTTTGTGAACCGCACGACGGATCTCCGAGGCCGCCCATCATAGCGGCGCCGGCGACAGCCTTCAGCGGCCTTGCCGTTCGATCCGGTTCAAGGTGCGCTCCAGCTTGCGAAACGGCTCGGACAGAACCCGGGAGATGTCCGCCTCTGACCAGTCCTTGGCCTCCAGATGCGCCCTCACCTTGGGTTCGAAGAGGGTGCGCAAGCCACTGACCAGCTTCTCGTCCGAGACCCCTGCCAGCCAGGAGCGATCGGCCGCAGAGAGATCGAAGTCACGGCTGGCCCTGCCGAGCAAGCCCCTCCGGCGACGGGCCTCACGCATCTTCTCGGCCACATCCAAAGGAGACAGCTCCTGCAGGCCCAGCACATCGACCTGTTCAAGAGGGGGCGCCCCCTCGGCGTAGAGATAGATCTCTTCGCGCTTCTGCAGGGTGAGGGCTTCTGAGATCAGCTCGGGGTAGGGCAGGCCTTCGATGTCCTGGCTCTGCCCCTCATCGAGCCGCCCGGTCTCGGTGAGCCCGTTGAGGAACGAGAGCACCAGCCTCCGTGTTCTGTTCTGCATGCGCTCGTGCAACAGGCCTGGAGGCAGGCCGTGACGGTCCAGAACTCCTGCCAGGCGCTCGGGGTAATCACCGAGCAGGGTCAGCAGCTCATCGTGGGTCACCTTGTGGCCCGTGCGCGCCCGCCGTCGCTCCAGCAGCCGAGCCACCGTGGCCAGACGTCTCTGGGACGTCTCCCGCAGACCGCCCTTGAGCGAGGAGAGCTCGCGCCAGGTCCGTCGCATGTCATCGCGAGCACCTTCGTCCATGCGCTGCCATTCGATCAGGTTCTCCCGCTCCTGCTCGGCAGACACATGGAACAGCTCGAAGCTGGCGCTGGCCATCAACAGGCTGGCCAGGAGCGCGATGACAGCCAGGCGGTTCATCCCTCGATCTCACCTTCGAAAGCACGCAGCACGTCGTAGTCGGCGTGCAGGTCGAGCTCAGGGCCCATGGAGTCGAGGACGCCGTACTCGCGCAGCACGTGGAGGTAGCGCACCACGTGCTGATCCTCGGCGGAGAGCTGGCTCGTCGGCGACCGGTCGCTGAGCATCCAGGTGAAGAGGGTCAGGCCCAGGGCAAGGCAGGCCGCGAGGGCCAAGAGCTGCTGAGGAGGCCAGGCCCGGGAGGTCGAGCTGCCGTCGACGTCAGCGGTCACCCGGGCGCGGAAGGACTCAGAGGGCTGCACCACGGCTTCGATGGCCGGATCGCCATAGGCCTCGGCCAGGGCCGCCCACGCCTGCTGATGCTCGCGCACGAAACGGGCAGCCTCCGGGTCGGCGGCAATCAGCAGCTCGACCTCGGCCCGCTGGCTGGGGGGCAAGGCGTCGTCGAGATAGTCGATCAACAGCTCGCGCAGGGTTTCATTCATCGCTGGATCCTCCGAGGATCGGCTGCAACTTGCGGCGGACGTTCTCCCGCGCTCGCCAGAGCAGGGACTTCACGGCCTGCAACGAGAGATCCATGATCTGACCGATCTCTTCGTAACCCAGGCCCTCGAAGCGCGACAGCAAGAGTGCCCGCCGCTGGTTGTCGGGCAGGGACTCCACCGCTTGTTGCACGAAGACGGCTCGCTCGTCTTGCTCAAGTTGATCCAGGGGCAAGCCAGCCCGGGGGTCTTCGGGGTCCATGATGCGACCGTCCTCGTCACCCACGGGGGTGTCGAGAGACCAGGTGCGACGGCGGGCTTGGTACTGGGTGTGGTTCACGCAGAGATTGAAGATGATGCGATAGAGAAAGGTTTCGAAACGGGCCGTGGGCTGGTAGCGATGCCGGGCCTTGTAGAGCCTCAAGAAGACCTCCTGGGCGAGGTCGTCCACCGATGACGCATCCCGGATCGACCGGTACACGCCTGCTTTCACGCGGGTCTCGTAGACGACGACCAGACGCTCGAAAGCGCCAGGATGGTCGGCGGCCACAGCCAGCATGAGCTCGCGTCCATCCGGTGGGTCCGTCACGGGGTCGGGGCACTCCGGTGCGGGCGTAAGCAAGGGTTCAACCCGAGCCCCAGGTCGAAGTTGCGAAGTTTCACCAGGAGGCCTCCGCGCCTGAGCGACTCATCCAGCGAGCCCGAGCCGAGGGGTGGTAGATGGCCAGGGGACGGCCCAGCAGCCCCGCTTGCGAAAGGGCCCCGAAGTGCCTGCTGTCCCGGGACGTCTGAGAGGCATCTCCGAGAAGAAAAAGGTCTCCTGGCAGCACGTTATAGGGTGTGAGGGCACCTCCAGGCTGAGTGCCGCAGGTCCCCAGGCAGGTGTAGTGCAGGTCTCGCAGCACGGACACGGCGGCCACCTCCAGGGCTCCCTCCTCCAGGCCCAGCTCCGGGGTGTTGACCATCGTGGTCCCCGGAGGCTGGCGGGTGTTGGCCTCATAGTCGTAGGCCAGCACCAGCTCGTCGTCGACCCACAACCTGACATGGTTGTCTACATTCCAGAAGAGGATCCGCTGGCCGGGGCTCAGACCTGAGAAGCCCGGGGCCCGGGCCACCTCTCCCCCGGCGGTGTTGTGGTTCAGGCTGGCGCCTCCCGCCTCCGGGCTGGCCAGGCGGGCCCTGAAGGTGTCGGCCCCCTCGCGCAGGCCCAGCAGGAGCGTGGCATCGACCGCGCCCACTCGCACGGCCAGAGCTGTGTCTGCCACCAGCTCGCCCGCGGTGTTCGAATCCCCATCGGTGATGGCGGCGCCGAAATGGGCCATGGCCCGAGACTCAGGCGCCTTCAGCCTGACCGTGCCGTCGGCCAGGGGTTCAGGCCTTGCGGAGCCGTCCCACCGCCAGGGCTCAGGCAAGCCCAGGCCCTCGTGAACCGGGATCAGCAGCTCCCGCACCAGGCGGTCCGGCTTGGCCGCCAGCTGCAGGCTGCCTTCGGACGCCCCGGCCCAGACATCACCGTTGCGCACCTCGATGCGCTCGCCGGGCAGACCGGCCACCCGCTTCACCACCGCGTCGTAGAGCTCGTCTCCCAACGCGTCCAGGCCACGATCGTCCATGACCACGATGTCCCAACGGGCGATGGGCTCAGGGTCGATCGCTGCTCTCAGCACGAGCAGGTGGTCGCCCGATTGCAGGGCTGGGGCCATGGATCCCGACTGGATCTCGTAGGTGGCCAGCACGATGCTGCGCACCAGCAGGGCTGGGACGAGAATGGCGGCCAGCACGATCAGCCGGCGGCGCTTCGAGGACGATGCCCGCTCAGCCGTTGCCAAGACCGCCGACCTCAAGAGCTCCCATGATCACCAAGGCCACCGAGAAGTAGATCAGGTAGGCAGCGATATCGTTGAGGGTGAGCAGGAAAGGTCCGCTGGCATAGGCCGGGTCGACCTTGAAGCGGTGGCAGGCAAAGGGCACCAGGGTGCCCACCAGGCCCGCCACGAACACGGCGCAGGGCAGGGCCACGCCCACCACCAGGCCCAGCCACGACTGGTCGCTGTGCACCACCGCCGTGGCCAACCCCACGGCGAGGCCGGACATCATCCCGATGGCCGTGGCCAAGATCAGCTCGCCGGGCAGGACCCGCCCAGGCCGCAGGGGGTCGACCTCGCCCGTGGCGAAACCACGCACCATGATGGTGGACGACTGGCTGCCCACGTTGCCCGCCATGCCGCCGATGAGGGGGATGAAATAGAGCAGGGATTTGAACTCCCGGCCCACGCCCTCGAGAACCGGCAAGGTGAACCAGCTGTTCTCGACCCACTCGATCAGCATGCCGGCAAGGAAGGTGCCGATCAGGGTGACGGACAACCACGGCGCCCTGGCAAGGAGTCGAGTGAGCAGTCGCTCGGCCGTGGGGTGGGTCACCCCCGTACCGGCCAGACGCAAGATGTCCTCGCTGGCCTCTTCGGCCAGGACATCAATGATGTCATCGGCGGTGATGACGCCCATGAGCACGCCCGAGCCATCGACCACCGGCAGGCTCGTGAGGTGGTAGTGGTCCATCACTCGAGCGGCGTCTTCCTGGTCGGCCTCCGCCTCGATGGTGACCACATCGCTCTCCATGACCGAACCCACCGAGACCTCGGGGGCCGCGTTGAGCAGGCACTTCAGGTCGACGAAGCCCACCAGACAACCCGCCGGATCGACCACGAACGTCGATCCCATGGCCTCTGGCTGTTCGGCGTCCCGCAGCTTGGCCAGGGCAGACTTGACCGTCTCGTTGCTGCCCACGGCCACGACTTCGGTGGTCATGACGCCACCGGCTGAGTCTGGCTCGTAGCCCCCCAGGAGGGTCACCGACCGGCGGGTGTTCTCGTCGAGCCGGGCCACCGCCGCGTGGCGGGCGTGCTCGGACAGCTCTTCCAGGACATCTGCCGCGTCGTCCGGGTCCATGGCGTCGAGGAGACGCACCAACCTGCCCGGGTCGAGCCGCTCCAGCAGGCCCTCTAGCAGGGGCTGCTCGGCCAGGGCCAGCACCTCGGCCGCCTTCTCGTCATCGAGAACCGCCAGGAGCAGTGACTGGGCCGATGGGGCCACGTCCAACAGCGCCGTGGCGATGTCAGCGGCATGGATCTCCCCCACAGCGCCCATGCTCTGGCCGCCCAGCCCCTCTCCGAGGCTGTCCACGAGATCCTTGAGTTCGGGTGATTCCATCGTGTCGCAACGTACCGGAGGGCTGGGCGCAGGTTATCGCCGCCGCGTTCCCAACTCCATGGTTCAAACGAGGTTACCCTTGTACAGCCGCCCGCTTGAAAGGGAGGCCAACCACCTCTGACGCCATCATGGACCCGACCACAGAACGGGCCGCCTTGCGAGCCCTGCTCGACCAGCTCGACGCAGGTTCGGCGGCCTTCCTCGACTCGCTCTCCAGCCGACCCCGCCAGGGCCTGCTCTTCGGCCTGATGGAGCAGTACGGCCTCCACGATCTCGATGCAGCCCTGGTTCTGGTCAGCCTGGCCGCGCGCATGGCCGGGCATGAGAGCCGCACGGGCCACGAGCTCATCAGCGCCCTGCCCTGCGGCACCGCCGTGCGCATGGCGGCGGTGAACCGGCTCATGGGCGACGCGCCCCTGCTCTCTGCGGGCCTGCTGCTCCCGGACGTGACCCCGACCACGGTGGTCGATGTGGCCTCGACACACTTTCGCACCAGCACCCAGACCTTTCGCCAGGCCTGCGAGGTCTTCGGGCAACCCGCGGCGACCCAGGCCAACGAGCCCACCGGGGCCTATCGCAGCAACGCAGAGGTGTTGCGCGACCTGCGCCGGCTGTCCCTGCACTACCGGCGTCGGGCCGCTCGGGTCTTCAACCTCGACCCCTGGGCCGGCGCGGGGCTCGAATCTGCCGACGGGCCGACTCTGCTGCTGGAGAACGCCCGGGCCGCTGCGAGCCATGTCTCCCAGAGGCTGAAAGCCACGGAGCAGATCCAGCACATCCCGGTGCTGACCCTGAAGCGCGCACACGATCTCGACCTGGACGCCCTGGTCATCCTGTCCACGGTGTTGTTCCTGGAGATTCTTGAGGGCGTGGGCGCGGTGGATGCGGTCGACCTGATCAAGCTGGTCAGCGAGAACGAATCTGACCTGATGCGCCGGCGAGCCACCCTGCGGCCCTTGCAGCGGGCTGGCCTGCTGCATCTCGAAGGCAACTTCCCGGGCAAGGACCTCACCGCCGACGCCTCGCTGCCCAACGCCGTCGTCGACAGCCTCCTCGGCTCACCTGAGTCCATCGGCGCAGACGATCGGATCGACTTCCACTCGTACCTGGAACAGCTCGATTCGTCCGATCCGTTCTTCTTCGACATGGACGGAACCGGGTTCGACGACCTCTGACAGGGCCCTGCGCGGGCTTCACAGCCCGCTCTCAGAGGACAACTCCCCCCATTTTTGTGGGAGGTGGTAGATTCCGAGGTTGATTCGGGTAATGGGCCCCACCACATCTCCCCCGCCAACGCGAGGTCTGTCAGATGAGCTTTCCTGGTTGTCATGTTCTGTCCACCACTCTAGCTACTGTCGCGATGTGTGCTTCGCTGACGGCCCAGGGTGCCATTGAGATCGCCGACACGGGCGCAAGCGTCCGCAACCTCACCGTGAACGGCGAGACCCTCAGCGCGGTCAGCCGCGACGGAGGCTCGACCTGGGTTCCGCTCCCGGAACCCAAGACCACCTTGAACTGGCGAGATCGCAGCTTTGATCCGCTGCTGGGTGACTCCAGTGTTCCGGCCGCGCTGATGTCCGACGCATCGAACAAGCTGTTCTACGTGCAGTTCGTGACCGACATCATCTCCGAGTACGCCGAGGCCCTTGATGGGCTGGGCGCCGAGGTGACCCGCTACTACCCGCACCAGGCCTACATCGTTCGCATTCCCCGGGGACAGGTCGAGACCGTTCGCGACCAGGCGTTCGTTCGTGCGGTCATGGAACTCCAGGTGGCGCACAAGCTCGACACGCCGCTCCAGTCCGGGCTTGTGAACAACACCCTGGGCACGGCGCGCTACAACATCATGCTCGTCGACAAGCAGATCGACGCGACCCCGCTCGAGCAGCGCATCCAAGCCCTCGGTGGTGTGCTCGACGCGCCCGCAGGTGGCGGCGTGGTCCTCTCTGCGACCCTGACCCCCGAGCAGCTGATCAAGGTCGCCCGTGACAACGGCGTGCTCTGGATCGACGAGTGGTCCGCACCCGAATACGACATGGACAACGCTCGCATTCAGACCGGCGCAGACTACGCCGAGATCGAAGCCAGCATCGACGGCAAGGGCATGCGCGGCCACGTGAACGAAGCGATCCACGACACGCACCCCGAGTTCGCCGCCATCCCGCCCTTCAGGGCCAAGCCCAGGTCCTGGGGACCCAACCAGTCTTCGAGTCACGGCACGAACACGGCTGGTGAGATCTACGCCCAGGGGCTCCCGGCTGGCGTCAAGGGCCTCATGCCCTACGCGCAGATGATCGAGAGCGCCAGCGTCGGCTCGCAGCGCTACCAGATGGTCATGGACACCCAGGACCCTTTGCAGAACTGGCAGACCATGGTCATGACCCAGTCGTGGGGCGCCTCGACCACGCCCAACTACACCTCGACGTCGGCGCTGCTCGACGACATCCTCTTCGACTTCGATCACCTCTTCGTGACCAACAGCCAGAGCAACACGGGCAACACGAGCTCGCGGCCCGAAGCCTGGGCGAAGAACGTCGTGGGTGTTGGAGGCTTCAACCACTACGACAACGCCCAGGCAGGCGATGACTGCTGGTGCAACACGGGCAGCACCGGGCCCGCCCAGGACGGCCGGGTCGGTGTCTCTTTCTCCGCGTACTACGACAACATCCGCACGACGAGCGGCACCTCGGGCTACTCCAACTCGTTTGGCGGCACGTCCGGGGCCACGCCCATCGTCAACGGCCTCGCTGGCAGCACGATCCAGATGTTCACCGACGGCCTGTTCGGCTACCCAGGTGTCGAGTGGCCACTTCGGTTCGGCGCGCGTCCCAACCTCACCACCACCCGGGTGCTCATGGCTGTGGGCACGCGTCAGGTGGACTTCTCTGGCCCGAGTTCTTCAAACCGTGTTCAGCAAGGCTGGGGACTGCCCAACCTGCAAGACCTCTACGACAACAGGAACAACCTGCTTGTCCTCGACGAAGAGGACGTGCTGAGCCAAGGTCAGCAGCGCGACTACTTCGTCTGGGTCAAGCCGAACACCGCCGAGTTCCGTGCCTCCATGCACTACCTCGAGGACGAGGCCGTGCCCTCCGCGATCCCGACCCGGATCAACAGTCTCGACCTTTCCGTGACCGAGATCGCTTCGGGTACCAACTGGTGGGGTAACGACCAGAACGGCAACGGCATCCTCCAGAGGCCCTGGAGCGCTCCCGGTGGCACGGCCAACGACATCGACATCCACGAGAACGTGTTCATCCAGAACCCGACCTCTGGCCTCTATCGTGTCTCGGTTCGGGCCACGGCTGTTCGCGCTGACAGCCACAAGGAGACCATGGCGGTCGACGCCGACTTCGCCCTGGCGATTCGTGGCATCGGCGGCGGTCGTGACAGCTCAGGCATGGCCCTGGACCTGTCCTCCACCGGCACCGGCGACCTGGACGTGGCGGTCAGCAACGTCCCCGGTGGTTGGACTGCCGGGGTCACCATGTTCTCCCTCGACACCGACCGGCACCTCTCGCTCGGCAACATCTTCGGGCTCGAGCTCGACGGGCTCTCCGTCGCTTCGTTCACCACGCCCCCTACAGCCGGCGGCGTGTTGGCCTTCACCAACCCGGGCGCTGGCGTGTACCCCTACACGACGTTCAGCTTCCCCGTGTCGGTGGCCACGTCTGTCTCGGGGATGACCCTCGACGCCGTGGTGGTCTTGTTCGACGCCACGGGCACGGTCGTCGATGTCTCCAACGTGGATCGCGTCACGGTCCAGTAACAGCGACCTGAAAGCACAGCGGTAGCCCAGGGGCTCCGGAGAGTTCGCGCTCACCGGGGCCCCTGGTCCGTGAAGGGCTCGTCAGGAGCAGCCCGCATCCCACGAGAACGAGACCGGCGCCGGTTGTGAGAACGAGGGCTGAAGGACTTCTCTGTTCGGTCCAGACGCGGTGTGCCTTCGTCGGTACAATGGGCGGCCCTCCCGACGCAGAGCACGAGCCCTGCGCAACGGTCCCGTCGCACGCTCAACTGCCGAGGCGCCAAATGTCTGACCCGAATGCCGCCGACCTGATCTACGACTGGAACACGGTCGAGGACTACCTGCCGCCGCCCAACCCCATCGAGTTTGACGACGAGACCCTGCGCGATGGCTTGCAGTGCCCGTCGGTGATCGCGCCGCCCATGGCCGAGCGCATCAAGCTGCTGCACCTCATGCACGAGCTGGGCATCACCTACGCCAACGTGGGCCTGCCCGGCGCTGGCCCCCATGTGGTCGATGTGGTGACCCAGCTGGTCACCGAGATCCGCGACTCCAAGCTGAACATCGAGCCCAACTGCGCCGCAAGGACCGTGATCGCGGACATCCAGCCGGTCGCCGATATCGTGCAGAAGACCGGTGTGCCCATCGAGGTCTGCACGTTCATCGGCAGCAGCCAGATTCGGGCCTACACCGAAGACTGGAGCCTGGAGACCATGCTCCAGCACTGCCGCAAGGCGCTCAAGTTCGCCGAGGCCGAGGGGCTGGCGGTGATGTTCGTCACCGAGGACACCACCCGCGCCCACCCCGACACGCTCAAGGCTCTCTACGGCGAGGCCTTGCAGAGCCCGGCCACCAAGCGCCTGTGCTTCTGCGACACCGTGGGGCACTCCATCCCCCAGGGCGCGGTCAACCTGATCAAGTGGGGCGTCGACCTCGTCGCCGAGAGCGGCCGGGACGACGTGAAGATCGACTGGCACGGGCACATGGACCGCGGCCTGGGCGTCCCCAACTCCATCGCAGCCTTGCAGGCCGGCGCACACCGGGTGCACGGCACCGCCCTGGGCATCGGCGAGCGCGCCGGCAACTCTCCCATGGATCAGCTGCTGGTGAACCTCAAGCTCGCCGGCTGGATCGACAACGACCTGAGCAAGCTGGGTGACTACGTCGAGACCACCAGCCGCTCCACCGGCGTGTCCGTCCCGGTGAGCTACCCGGTCTTCGGGCGCGATGCCTTCGAGACCGGCACCGGGGTCCACGCGGCGGCGGTGATCAAGGCCCAGAACAAGGGTGACGAGTGGCTCGCCAACCGGGTCTACTCGGGAGTGCCCGCCGACATGGTGGGCCTGCGCCAGATCATTCGGGTGGGCCCCATGTGCGGCAAGAGCAACGTGGTCCACTGGCTGGTCGAGAACGGCTACGAGGCCAGCGAAGATCAGGTCGAGCGCATCTTCGCCGCAGCGAAAGACGCCCTCGCCCTGCTCGAAGACGACGAGCTGCACCGCCTGGCCAAGGGCGAGAGAGAAGCCGCGGCTGGCGCCTGATAGACCCGCGCCAGCGGCACGACGCGCCCCTGACGATCAGCCCTCATACCGCCTGCTCAACATGAGAGGACGATGAGAACCGGGCCACGGTGCGACCGGGCCGTTGCGCAGGTGTAGACTCCCCTTGTCGTGCACACCGGCACGAAGGTCTGCAGCTCAAGCACACAGGGTTCTCTCATGCGCATCCTCGTCGTGGAAGACTATGCGCCCCTGCGCAACGCGGTGGTGCAGGCGCTGCGCGAAGACGGTTGCTCGGTGGACGAAGCTGCCGACGGCATCGAAGGCTCGTTTGCCGCCGAACATGGTGAGTACGACGTGGTCGTCCTCGACATCATGTTGCCGGGCCTCGACGGGCTGCAGCTGCTCGCCCGCTTGCGCAAGCTGGGCAGCGACAGTCACGTTCTGCTGCTCACCGCGAAGGACACGGTCGATGATCGGGTGAACGGGCTCGACCACGGCGCGGACGACTACCTGGTCAAGCCCTTCGCCATGGAAGAGCTGCTCGCGCGGGTGCGCGCCCTTTTGCGGCGCAAGTACACCAAGAAGAACCCGCTGATCACCATCGCCCACATCACCATCGACACCGCCGATCACTCTGTGCGTGCCGGCGAAGAGGCCGTTGAACTCACCGCCAGGGAGTACGCCCTGCTGGAGTACCTGGCCCTGCGCTGCGGCGAGGTGATCAGCCGCACGGAGATCTGGGAGCACCTCTACGACGACCGCTCCAGCGCCTCCAGCAATGTGGTCGATGTCTACATCGGCTACCTGCGCAAGAAGCTCGGCCGGGACGGGCAGCCCTGCCCGATCCAGACCCGGCGCGGTGAGGGCTACATCCTGGTGGCAGACCCGTCATGAAGTCCCTGCGCGCCCGGCTCCTGGCGGGCTTGCTGACCAGCTCGACCCTTGTGCTCGCGGCTCACGGCGTAGGTGTCTATGCGGTGGTCAGAGCGCGGCTCGTGGGAGAGCTCGATCGCTCGCTGGTCGACACCCTGCGCTCGAACGCGGCGGACATCGCGCGGCAGGCCCTGGCCCTGCCGAGAGGACAGCCCTTCGCTGGCGGGCCAGGAGGGCGGCGGCCTCTTCCAGGAGGTGGCAGGCCAGCGCCCCCATCCCCTGCCAACCCTGGACCTGCCGGGCGAGACGACCTGATGTTTCAGGCGCGCACCCGTGGCGGCGAGGTCTTGCTCTCCTCTGACTCCCTCGCGGACCAGGACCTGCCACGCCTTGGCGAGGAGCTGGTCTCGGCGACCTTCGACGACATCGACGGTGCCCTGGCACGCTTCACGTCCCTGACCCTGCCCACCTCGGGGCAGCCGGGCCGGGCCGTGGGCCTGGTGTTGCAGCTGCAGGCACCCGCCGATCTGGGCAACCGTGGCCCGCCCCGCGCACATCCCCAACCTCCCCGCCCGCCTGCGGTCGAGATCGTCATGGCCATCGACGCCGACGAGGTCGCCGAGACCCTGGAGCAGCTGCGCTGGCTGCTGGTCCTGGGCTGGGTCGCCGCCAGCGCCCTTGGTGCCGCAGTCATCGCCTGGCTGCTCAAGCTCGGCCTGGCGCCGGTGGCTGCTCTCCGGGAGCAGATCGACGCCTTCGACGAAGCCCGTCCTCGAGGGCGCTTCGAGTTGCCCGGAGCGCCCAGCGAGCTGCTACCCATCGTCGATCAGTTGAACTCCCTGGTCGATCGCATGGCTGCCACGCTGACCCGAGAGCAGGAGTTCACCGGGCACGCGGCCCACGAGCTGCGCACTCCCCTCGCCGGCTTGCGCGCCACCCTCGAAGTGGCGCTCTCCAAGCCCCGGGAGACCGCCGCCCACGTCACCTCTGCCGAGCAGTGCCTGGAGATCACCTTGCAGATGCAGCAGATGGTAGAGGTGCTGCTCACCGTGGCGCGCAGCGCCGAGCCCCCGCGAGACGGAGCCGACGACTCGATCACCTTGGGCAAACTGCTGGCCTCCAGCTGGGAGCCGTGGAGGGACCGAGCCGCCGAGCGCCAGATCAGCCTGTCGCTGAACTCTGCCGATTCCCTGACCCTGCAAACGGACAGCGAGCGTCTGAGCCTGCTGCTGACCAACCTGCTGGGCAACGCCGTCGACCATGGCGATCGCGACAGCGACATTCAGGTCGACTGCAAACGCCACGACGAGCGGGTCGTGCTGACCCTGTCGAACTCAGCGGCGAAGGCCACGGCCGAGACGGCGCGGAGAGCCTTCGACCCCTTCTGGCGCGGCGATGTGGCACGACATGAAACGGCGCGCCACTCGGGCCTTGGCCTCACCCTCTGCCAGCGCCTGGCCTCCAGCCTCGGCGGTCAGCTGAGCGCCAGCTGCGAAGGCGGTCGGTTCACGGTCAGCCTGACCCTCCCTGCCTGAAGGACGCCTGCCGCGACAGGCCACGACGAGCCGCGCGATGAATGAGCATGGGGTGGACCGCGAGGCGCCAGAGGGGGCCGCAAGGCGGGGGGAGGGGAGCACTGGTGAGGGCGCGCCACACTGGCGCTCGCGATCCATGGCCTGATCCTCCGGGACGACCATGGCCAAGGCGTTCGTTATTGATGAAGATCCGATCAAGACCACCTCGGCGCCCCAGCGGGCGGGCTCGCCACTCCGTGCTAGCTGTGCCGACCCAGAACAGACCCCGGCCCTGACGCCGCCAACCATGACCGCGAACATCAGCTCACAGACACGACGCCGACTGCGCCGGGCGCTCTCTCCCGTGGCCTTCGCCATCTGCGCCGTCCTGGCGCTCGGTTGTGGACACCCGCCGTCGCCCGAGCGGCCCGTGGTGCTCGTGTCCGTGCCGCCCCAGGCCTGGTTCGTCGAAGCCCTTGCCGGCGATCTCGTCGACATCGTGGTGCTCGTCCCCCCTGGCGCCAACCCGGCGAACCACGAGCCCGGTGCGGACACCATGCGAGCCCTCTCCGTGGCCAGCCTTTGGTTCAAGGTGGGCCACCCGAGCTTTCCCTTCGAGGCCGCCTGGCTCGACCGCCTGCTCTCGGAGCACGAGACCCTGGCCGTGGTCAGCTGCGCTCCGGAGACCCTGCCCGATGGCGCTGGAGACCCGCACCTCTGGTTGTCTCCCACCGTGGCCGCTGGCGCAGCCCGTCGCCTGACCGCAGCGCTCGTCACCCTGCTCCCCGCACACGCAACCGAGCTTCAACAACGCGCCAACGCCCTGGTCGCACGCATCGACGAGGTCGACCGCCTGGTGACCGCACAGCTCGCTCCCTATCAGGGGCGGTCGTTCTTCGTCTTTCATCCGGCATGGGGTTGGTTCGCCGAGCACGTGGGCCTCGAGCAGGTGGCCATCGAACACGATCACAAGATGCCCTCTCTCGCACATCTCGCAGAGATCATCGCTCTGGCCCGGGACGCAGACTGCAAGGTCATCTTCGTGCAACCTCAGTTCTCGGACATCGCCGCCCAGCAGGTCGCCGAAGCCATCGAGGCAGCGGTCGTCGTCATCGACCCTCTCGCCAGCGATTGGGATGACAACTTGTTGAGCGCCGCGCAGGCCCTGGCCGACGGGTTCTCAGCATCATGAGCCCATCGCAGACCAGGCCAGAGGTCGCCCTGCAGCTCAACGGCGTGTGCAAGTCCTACAGGGGCGTGCCTGTTCTGGAAGACGTGTCGCTCACCCTGGACCACGGCGAGTTCATGGGCCTGATCGGGCCCAATGGCGCAGGCAAGAGCGTGTTGTTGCGGACGATCCTGGGTCTTGAGCAGCCAAACGGTGGCAGCGTGTCGATCTACGGTCGCCCTCCCGCCTTGTCCCACCAAGACGTGGCCTACGTCCCTCAGTACGCCCGCTTTGATCGGGACTTCCCCATCAGGGTGAGAGACGTGGTGCTGACCGGGCGCCTGCGTCCAGGCAGGCCGGGCTACAGGCAAGACGATGAGGACAGGGCACGAGCCGACAGCGCCCTGGAGCGGCTCAACCTGACCGAGCACGCCCAGCGACAGATCGGCCGGCTCAGCGGCGGCGAGATGCAGCGGGTGCTCATCGCCCGCGCGCTCACCAGCGACGCCCGGCTGCTCCTGTTCGACGAGCCCACCGCAAACCTCGATGCCAGCCTGGTCACCGGCCTCTACGACTTTCTGAAAGAGCTCACCGGCGAGCGCACGGTGGTGCTGGTCTCCCATGACATCGGCGTGATGACCTCCGTGGTCGACAGCATCGCCTGCCTCAACCGGCGCATGCATTATCACGGCGACAAGGAGATCACCCACGAGATGATCGAGGAGACCTACGGCTGTCCGGTCGACTTCGTGGTCCACGAACATCGCCACGTGGTGTTGTCGCCCCACGAAGATGAGCAGCCGTCATGATCGCCGAGACCATGGCGTTGATGTTGGCCGCGCCGCTGCAAGTGCAGGGCGGGCTCGATGAGGGCGGGATCTTGCAAGCCCTGCAGTACCCGCTCTTTCAGCGGGCGCTGCTGGTAGGGCTGGCGGCCAGCGTGGCCTGCGGCGTCGTGGGCAGCTTCGTGGTGGTGAAGCGCATCACATCGCTCTCCGGCGGACTCTCCCACGCGGCCTTCGGTGGCGTGGGCCTGGGCTACCTGCTGGGCTTCCCGCCCCTGCTCGGTGCGGCGGGTTTCGCCTTGCTGTGCGGTCTGGTCATCGGGCTCACCCACCAACGCATGCGCTCGGCTCTCGACACGCTCGTGTCGATCGTCTGGTCTGCGGGCATGGCCCTGGGCATCCTGTTCATCGCCCTGAGCCCGGGCTACGCGCCAGACATGGAGACCTACCTGTTCGGCTCGATCCTGTACGTGCCCTCCGACTCGGTGGTCATGGTGGCCCTGCTCGACGCGGTCATCGTGTTCTTGGTGGGCCTGCGCTTTCGCGAGCTGCGAGCGATCTGCTTCGACGAGGAGTTCGCCCGCACGCTGGGGCTGCCGGTCGAGCGGCTGTTCCTGCTCTTGATGGCCCTGGTCTCCTTGGCGGTGGTGGTGCTGATCAACGTGGTGGGCATCATCCTGGTGATCGCCCTGCTCACCGTGCCCGCTGCCACGGCGCGGCTCTGGGTCGACAGGCTCGCGGCCATGATGGTCCTGGCCACTCTGCTGAGCGCCGCCTGCACCACCGGTGGACTCTTCTTCTCCTACGGGCTGTCCAACCACCTCGACGTGAACATCCCGCCGGGGCCCGTGATCATCTTGCTGTCCGTGGCCTTCTACGCCGCGAGCCTGTTGCTGCGCGGGCGCAAGAGCGCGGACGCAGCGGGCTGATCAGCGTCGTGCTTCAGCGCACGTCGCCAGAGACGTAGGACGTCACCGGCGTGATGAACCATGTCACACCCGGCACGAGCCACCAGAAGTTCATGCCGCCAGACTGCGTGATTTGAACATTTGTGTCGCCAGACTCCTTGGCCTGACGCGTGAACTCGTCCACCGTGTTCTCAAGGGAGGCGTCCCCGATCACCGACCACACGCCGAAGATGGTGTGCAGGGCCACGATGGACGTCTCCTGGTAGACGATCGCCTCGCCGTCGTTGTTGGTCAGACCGTTGAGGTTCTCGCAGCGGGTGTTGAAGACGCAGCCGGTGCAGAGCAGGGCGGCCAGAAGCAGTGTCAGGGAACGGATCATTGGAGCTCAGTCTGTAGGGGAACAGCGGAGTGGGTGGGGTGGAGTGGACTCGTCCGTGTAGCTGTATCAATGTCGCAGCAGGCGCGACACCCCCCAAGAGAGCCCATGACAACGATTCTGGCACGTCCCCTGGCTGCTCTTGTGCAGCCGTCGCCAGCAGCCGACCCGCACTCTCTTGGCCACAGGCTGCTTGAGCCCGCGCTTCTCACCAGCTTCTGCTGCGGCCGCGCCTCGTGAGAGGGGTTGGCAAGCCCGACCTATTCGCGGAGTTCGTCGCGAGAGCGTGGTTGCGCCTTCGTGGCAAGGCGGAGGGCGCGATGGCACCGGAGGCGGGGTGCCACCCCGTTGAGGATGGCATCGTGGACTCCAACGCAGTCC
>Ga0209992_10000706_pt1 | contig 41544 bp, 32 predicted proteins | sample 2SBtaG_2_FD_182564 | JGI IMG/M metagenome (GOLD analysis project Ga0209992, IMG submission 182564) | Deep subsurface microbial communities from Kolumbo volcano to uncover new lineages of life (NeLLi) - 2SBTROV12_ACTIVE470 metaG (SPAdes)... | ecosystem: Environmental > Aquatic > Marine >...
GGCCGACGAGAGCATCGAGGGGGACAGAGGACGCATGCGGACACCGGGGCCGGAGGGACGGGGCATGATGCGGCGATCGTGCGAGACGAACCGCCCACGCCGCAAGGCCCGATGCAAGACACGAGCCCGCCCGAGGGGCCGCGAGGCGACCTGCACCCCGTCTCGGTGGCGCCGATGATGGCCGTCACCGACCGGCACTTCCGTCGGTTCATGCGCCGCATCACAAAGCGCACGCTGCTCTACACCGAGATGATCACGACCGGCGCGCTCATCCAAGGCGGCCGCACCGACCAGCTCGAGTTCGACCCCGTGGAGCACCCGATCGCGGTCCAGCTGGGGGGCGACGACCCCGTCGCCTTGGCCGCCTGCGCGAAGCTCGCCGAGGATCGGGGCTACGACGAGGTGAACCTCAACGTCGGGTGCCCGTCGGACCGGGTGCGGAACGGGAGCTTCGGGGCCTGCCTGATGGCACGGCCCGAGGTCGTCGCCGAGGGGGTGGCGGCGATGCGAGCGGCGGTCTCCGTCCCCGTGACGGTCAAGCACCGCGTCGGCATCGACGACCTCGATCGCTACGAGGACATGGCCCACTTCGTGGACGTGGTGAGCCGCGCGGGCGCCGATCGCTTCTCGGTGCACGCGCGCAAGGCGTGGCTGCAGGGCCTGTCGCCGAAGCAGAACCGCAACGTGCCGCCCCTGCGCTACGACGACGTCCACCGGCTCAAGCGCGAGTTCCCCCACCTGCGGATCGAGATCAACGGCGGGATCACGACGCTGGAGGACGTGACGGCGCACCTGGACGTCGTGGACGGCGTGATGATCGGGCGGGCCGCGGCCGACGACCCGATGCTGTTCGCGTCCGTCGATCGCGACGTGTACGGGGACCCGACGCACCCGGTCACGGCGGAGGACGTCGCCCGGGCCTGCATGGAGGACGTCGACCGCCTCGCCGCCGCGGGCGACAAGCCCTACCGCCTGCTGCGCCACATGCCGAACCTGTTCAAGGGGGTGCCCGGCGCGCGGCGATGGCGACGACACCTTGCCGAGCGGGGGACCGGCCCCGGCGTCGACGGTCGCGTGGTGGCCGAGGCGCTCGATCTCCTCGGGCCCCGCAGACCCCGCGCGTAGGGGCGTCGCCTTGCCTATCCTGCGGCCCATGACGACCCCCCGCGTCGCCTTCGCGCTCTGCATCGTCCTGCTGCTGCCCGGCTGCGGCCTGTGCTGGCCTCGGGGCGGCTCGCTGCAGCAGTGCCCCGGGGACGACGACGACGTGACCGGCGACGACGACGACGCCGCGGACGACGACGACGCCGGCGACGACGACGACGTGGCGGACGACGACGACGTGGCGGACGACGACGACTTCGTCCCTCCGGACCCGTGCCTGGCGCGCCGGACGCGGCCCACGAAGTTCGACGCCTTCGACTCCTACGGCTACGGCTGGGTGACGACCGACACCGCGGGGCTGCCGTTCTGCTGGTTCGGCCAAGACGTCGCCGACCAGGAGACCAACGACCTGCACACCGCGGGCGCGACCGCCGAGCACACCCGGATCGACTGGGACGTGTGGTGGTACGGCGAGTTCGCCGAGACCGTCCGCATGGACATCAACGGCACGCTCAACTTCCACTACCAGAGCGCCCACCTGCCCAACAACGAGTGCGACTTCCACAACGGATGGGACGAGCCCGACGTGGCCGCGTTCTGGGACAACCTCAACATGACCGACGAGGGCGCCGGGACGCTGCGCTTCGGCGTGACCGGCGAGTGGGGCGACCGGATCGCGGTGTCGTGGTGGGACGCGCTCTATCACGACACCTACCCGGGGGACCCGATCTCCTTCCAGGTCCTGCTCTTCGAGAGGGACCACCACGTGGAGGTGCACTACCTCGACGTGGAGGCGGGCCAGTGGGAGGTCGACTACGGGCGCGGCGCGACCATCGGGCTGCACTCGGACGGGGGCAGGTTCATCGGCTGCAACGACCCGGTGGTGCGCAACGAGTACACGATCGCGTACTGGCCCCCGGACGAGCCCCCGAAGAAGCCCTAGCGGCGCCCTAGGGCAGGCGGCGGACGACGCCTTCGATCGGGGGACGCACGGGCGGCGAGGCGGACGCGGCCCAGCCCGCCCACACCCAGCCCACGACCTCCTCGTCGGCGCCGTCGATGCCGAGGACCGCGTACGAGGCGGGGTGGCGGGTGACGCCCCCGGTCGTCCACTTGCTGCCCACGCCGCGGGCGTGCAGCGACAGCATGAGGTTCTGGATGGCGCAGGCGCAGGCGGCGTAGTCCTCGCGGGCCGTGAAGGGGTCGGTGCAGCGCACCCGGGAGACGACGATGAGGGCCGTGGCCTGGAGCAGCTTGGCGCGGATCGCCTCCTCCTGGCCTTCGCGCAGGGGCTTCCGCTCCGCCTTCGCCCGGACGCCGACGGGCACGAGCTTGTGCCGCGTCTCGTCGCCGACCACCGTGAACCGCCAGGGCACCGTGAACTTGTGGTTGGGCGCGTGGTGCGCTGCGAGCAGCGCCTCGTCGAGGGCCCCTTCAGGCAGCGGTCCCCCCCGATACTTGTGGATCGTGCGGCGGGTCAGCAGGGCTTCCTGAAGGTCCATTCCACGTCGTTTAGCAGATCCCCCGCAGATCAGTCACCGACGGCCAGGACCTCCCAGGGGCCGGGGGTCTTCTCCCCGCGGAGCACCACCTCGAACTCCCGGACCGGCTCGGATCCTTCGGGGGGCCGCCACAGCCAGGTGCGGTGGTATCGCCCGGGCCCGTGGGTCTCGAGCGGCGAGCCCAGGTACTGGGCGTCGCCCCGATCGAGGATGGCGTAAAGCTCCACCGATGTGGGGTGAGGGGGCTGGGTGAGGACGTCGATCCGCGCGGCCGGGCGGGCGACCTCGATGCGGGCGCCGCGGTCGTCCCGGTCGGCCTCGGCCGTGTCGATGGTGGCGGGGGGGCCCGCCGGGTCCGCCCAGAACGCGGCCCCCTCGGAGCCCGGCTGCAGGTAGTGGCCCAGGTCGAACACCGCCCGCCGGTGGGCGAACCCCATCGCCGCCACGAGCTGCCGCTCCAAGCGGGTGGGGGCGGGGGGGATGCCGGGCCCGAACGCCTCGATGTCCGCCACCAGCTCGAAGCCGACGGTCTCCGCGCAGCCGCGCAGGGCGCCGTAGAACCGACCCAGGTGGGCGACGTCCAGGTGCGCCGTCCCCACGCCGTCCATCGCCACGATCCGGTCCGCCTCGGAGATCTCCGCGTACCGACACCAGGCCCCGCCGTAGACGCCCGTCCACCCGAGATCGGTCGCGCCCAGGGGGACCGCCACCGGCTTGTCGGCGGCGTCGCGCAGGGCCCGGACGGCGCGACGGGTGATGCGGGCGAGGCGCACCAGGCGCCGGGCGTCGGGCTCGGCGGCCCACACCGCCTCGGGCGTCCAGTACCACCCCGTGAAGGCTGCGTGATCGCCGTACCGACCGGCGATCCGACGGGCGACGTCGACGCCGCCGGCGGCGGCCGAGCTCCACACGTCGAGCGAGACCTCCGTGGTCTCCCAGATGGCGGGGTCCTCGCGCGTCCCGAGCCACACGTCGAGCCCCAGGCGGGCGGCGTCGTCGAGCAGGTCCCGGGGCTCGTCTCCCCCGTCGGCGCGGGGCGACAGGAGGGAGTCTGCGCCGTGGGCCAGGTACTGGACGACCAGGGTACGCGCCCCCCGATCGGCGGCGCGCTGCAGGTCGGCGCGGCGACGCTCGGGGTCCTCCCAGCCCGCCTCCCGGTCCGGCTGGATGAACACGGTGTCGAACACCGGCGACGCGTCCGCCACGTCGTCCCAGCGCGGCGGGACGGCCTCCTCGGCGATTCTGATGAGCTCGGCGTTGGAGGGCAGGCCGGGAGGGATCACCCAGACCCGCAGCCCCCAAGCGACGACCCCGACGCCCGCGACGCTCACCGCTGCAAGGGTGGCCCTAGGAGAGCGCAAGGGCCCCAAGGCCCGCGCAGCGGAGCGAAGCGCAGCGGAGTCTCAGGAGGACCTCCGGGGCCCCCGGCGACAAATCAGAGATTTGTCGAGAGGGGTGAGCAGGGCCTACGGCGTGTCGAGGTGACCGTGGGCGTCGTTGCCCCAGCACTCGACCAGTCCGCCGGGGCGGATGCCGCAGGCGGCGTCCCCGCCCACGCCGATCTGCGAGAAGCTCCCGCGCGGCGCGACGGCCTGGCCGTTGCTGTTGTCGCCCCAGCACTCGACCTTGCCGTCGGTGGTGAGACCGCAGGAGTGGGTGCTGCCCACGCCGACCTGCGCGAACTCACCCACGGGCGGGGTGGTCTGGCCGTGCTGGTTGTTGCCCCAGCAGATGGCCTGGCCGGCGTCCGTGACGGCGCAGCTGTGGCTGGAGCCGGCCGCGACCATGTTGAACGAGTAGTTGGGGTAGAGCGTGCCCGAGGCCTGGCCCTGGCCCCAGCAGCGGAGCGCGCCGTTGCCGAGGACGGCGCAGGCGGAGGCGTCGGCCGCCGAGAGGTGGCGGTACACGCCCAGGACCGGGTCCGTGCGGCCGTCGGCGTCGTTGCCCCAGCACAGCAGCTCGCCGCCGGTCTGGACGCCGCAGGCGAAGTCGCCGCCGATCATGATCTCGCTGAAGAAGACGTCCGGCGCGTCGAGCTGACCGTGCGTGTTGTCGCCCCAGCACTGCGCGCGGCCGAGCTCGTCGAGCCCGCAGGCGAAGGTGGTGCCTACGCCGATGGAGGAGAAGGGCTCGGCGATGGCGACCGTCTGCGGACCGTCTTCACCCCAGCACCAGGTGATGCCGTCGCTCATGCGGCCGCAGGCGAACGTCGAGGCGACGCCCACCTCGAAGAAGGTGCAGGCCGCCTGGGAGTTCGGGTCGTTGTCCTGGCAGTCGCCGTCGCAGCGGGACAGGCCGTCCTCGTCCGCGTCGGACTCGCGGGTGTCGATCACGCCGTCGCAGTTGTTGTCGTCGATGCCGTCGCACACGTCCGGGGCGCCCGCGTACACGTTGGGCTGGGTGTCGTCGCAGTCGACGCAGATGTCGAAGCCGTCGCCGTCCGCGTCCTGGAAGACGTCGTCCACGCGCCCGTTGCAGTTCTGGTCGAGGCCGTCGCAGACCTCGACGGCCGCGGGGGAGCGGGTCGGGTCGTTGTCGTCGCAGTCACCTTCCCAGGTGCTGAAGCCGTCGTCGTCCAGGTCGCCGTCGGCCGCCGCGACGCGAATCTCGCCGAGGTCGGTGCAGACCTGGACGTTGCCGCAGTTGCCGGGGGTCGAGGCCGTCTGGGCCTGCTGCGACCAGCTGAACGGCGTGCCGTCGGCGAGGCGACCGGAGGTCGAGATGTTCGCGGTGCTCGCCCGGCGGGCCAACATGCAGAAGCCGCCGTCGCCCGAGGCGGTGGTGGACGAGGAGCCGTTGTAGTTGACGCCCGCGTGGGTGACGCTGACGCGCCCGAGGGGCTCGCCGTAGGGGTCCATCAGCTTGCCCTTCACGCAGGTGGTCTGGCTGACCTGGTCCGCGTTCCAGAAGCTGAAGTGGGGGACGCGGGCCCGGAAGAGCCCGTCCTCGACGGTGCCTTCGCCCTCGATGGCCCAGGCGCCGGTGTCCTCGTCGAAGCTCCACAGGCCGATGACCTCGCCGTCGTCGAACTGCTCGACGTCCGCCAACGGGATGTCGACCTCGGCTTCGCCCTCGAACTCGACGGGCTCGCCGTCCGAGGAGAGCAGCACCTCGATCATGCCGAAGCTCTCGAGCATGACCTCTTCGCCTGCCTCGACGCGCGCCATCATCCCGCCGGGGGCGGCGACGATCGAGCCGGGGGTGTTCATGAGCGTGTACTGCACGTCCACGGCGCCGGTGACGGTCGTGCCGTCGGCCGCCACGAAGGAGCCCTCGGGGAACCCGAGCTTCACGCCGTCCGTGCCCACGATGCGGCCGCCGATGGCGCCGTCCGGGATCGTCAGCGTCTTGGTCTCCAGCATGTGGATGGTCAGCTGCGTGGTCTGCCGGTCCTCGAGCGCGAGCGCCATCTGGCCCGTGCCGTAGCCCTCCGCCGTGGCGAGGATCTCGCGCGCGTTCACGTCCACGTCCACCAGCGTGAAGACGCCGCGGTCGTCCGTGATCGTCGTCTGATCGCCCACGGAGACGTTCGCGTCCGGGACGGGCAGGCCCGAGATGGTGCGCACCTGGCCGGTGACGGCGGTGGTGACGGTGTCGACGGGGCCGTCGCCGATGTCGGTGAGTTCGGCTTCCGGTGCGCAGGCCGCGAGGGCCAGGCAACAGGTGAGGCCGACGAGGGCGCGGAGGGTGGGCGTGCGAGTCATGGGGTCTCCCCGAGCAATGAAATCCTGCCAAATGAGGTTCCGCTCGCGGCGAAACCCGGCGATTCATCACTCTATCGCGCCCACCGGGTCGTGCGCGCGGAAACCCGCGTGGGGTCGATCTTTTTTCGCCTCAGGTCCGCCGTCGAGCGATCGCGAGGAGGGGCAACAGGGCGATTCCCGTCGCGGGGGCCGCGACGATCGCGCAGCCGGGCTCCTCCGCATCCTCGTCGGCGGGCTCCGCAGGCGCGCCGTCGGCCGGCTCCTCGGCGGTCGCGCCTCCCTCGGCCGGCTCCTCGGCTTCGGCGGTCTCGCCCGCTTCCCCGGCTTCCCCCGCGTCCGCCGTGGCGTCTCCGCCCTCGGCGCCGGCCTCGGTGCCGCCGTCGGCCTCGGCGGCCTCTGCGCCCTCGGGAGCCGCTTCGCCGCCCGCGGCCTCTCCCTTGGTCTCGCCCTTGCCGCCGCCGGCGTCGGGGACGTCGGGGTTGGGCGGGTCCGCGAGGCCGTCGAGCACCGTGATGTCGTCCGCGGCGCCCTCACTGGGGCGGGTGCGGCTGCACAGCGTGTCGTGGGGCTCGCCCGCTTCGTTCTTGCCCGCGTAGACGACGTACTTCTCACCCTCGGTGTAGTTGCGACCGCACGCCGCGGAGCTGCGCGCCGTCTTCACCGCGATGTCCCCGGACAGCGAGCCCTTCCACGAGCGGATCACGGTGAACGCGACCGACTTCGGGCCGAAGTTCGACACCGTGCCGTCCTCGGCGGCCTCGGCGGCGGTGGCGGCCCCGGCCGTCCCCTCGAATACGAAGACCGCGCCCTCGAAGGCGACGGTGGCGTTCGGGGGCGGGGCGCAGGAGCAGGCCTGCGCGTCGGTGGCGGCGAAGGAAACGGCGAGGAACGCGGCGGCGACGCCGGCGAGGGGCAACAGACGCATGAGTCGAATCTCCCGGGCCGCGGCCGATCGGGCGCGGCGCCGCGGGGGAGGATACAGGGGAGGGGAGCTACTCGGCGACGAGGAGCGTGCCGTGGTCCACGACGCGCACGGAGGCGACGTCGTCGCCGAAGTCGGGGATGTGCAGGAACCCGCCGGGCAGGTGGCCGAAGGGGTTGAGGCGCCCCTCGACGCGGCCGAGGACCTCGCCGTCGCCGTCCAGCAGCTCGACGGTCTTGGGCACCGAGTCGTGGTTCAGGCCGGGCAGGCGCACGTCCTTGCTCCACTCGAGGCCGCCGTCGACCTTCACGAGGACGGTGCGGAACGTGGGCATGTCCTCGATGCGCTCCACGCTGCGGGCGCCGTTGACGCTGCGGATGCGGTCGAACAGCTCCTCGAACGTGTAGTCGCTGACCCAGGTGGGGTCGCAGTAGCCCATGAAGTCCGCGTGGGAGTTCGGGCTCTTGAGCGTCTTGTCGATGATGTCGTAGCCCCACACGCCGATGGAGCCGCCGCTGTAGGGGAAGTTGCCCTCGCCCTGGGTGCCGCAGGGGGCGTGGGAGCGGCCGTGGGCGTGGCCGATCTCGTGGACCGTCGTGCCCGACGTCTGCTCGCCCGTGAAGCCGAGGCCGGTGCTCACCCGCGCCCAGGAGTCGCCGGGGCTCTGGGCCAGGGACGAGAGCCCCGCCACGCACCCCCGACTGCAGAACTCGCCGTAGGACGACGCGGGGGCGTGCAGGGCGTAGAGGTACACGTCGTAGTCGTACCGATCGCGGATGTTGTAGAGGTAGTTCAGGACGCTGTCGAAGCCCGCGCCGTTGGGCTGGATGCTGTTCGACCACGGCACCGGGCTCTCGACCTCGATGTCGACCTCGCGCGTGGGGTACTGCGCCATGATCGCGTCCTGCAGCATCTCCATCTGCCGGTCCGACGTGTCGGGGAGGCGGCCGCTGCCGTCGGCGCGGTACTCGAGGGGGAGGAAGACGATGCGGAGCCTGTCGCCGGAGCTGCGGGGATCGAAGCGCTGGGGGTCGTCGCCCGGGTCGGGCCAGTGGGGGGACTTGATGTCGCCCTCGGCGTCCTCCGGGTTCTCCTCGTAGAGGTCCACGCGGTACGTCATGCGCGTGTCGTCCAGGTCTTCGCCGGGGATCTCGAAGTTGAACGTGGAGCTCTTGCTGGAGTCGGAGCTCTCGATCACGACCTCCATGGTCTCCCGGTAGCGCTTGGTGGCGCCGGTCACCCACTCCTCGCGGTCGTCGTCGTACTCGAGCTGCTCGAGGGTCAGCCGCGCCTCGATCTCGCGGTCTTCCCAGTCGCTGTGGGTGAAGACGAACACGCGGATGAGGGCGTCGCGGCCGGCCACGACGTCGATGGTCGGGCCTTCCTCCACCTGGTCCTCCATGAGGAGGTTCTCGACGCCCTGGTAGATGGCGACCTTCTCGACCGACAGCTCGGCGGCGTGCTGGCCTCCCGTGTCCTCGCCACCACCGCCGCCGCCGCCCCGGCCGTCGCAGGCGGGGAGGGCGAGGAGGGCGAGGAGACCGAGGCAGTGAGCCGGGGACATCGGGCGCATGTGAACTCCAAGGGGGTCGCGGCAGCTGTCACATACCAAGACCCCGAGTCTCAGAGTGTCAGGAACGCGTCAATCCTGCCCCGGCTTTTCCGAGTCTTCGACGATCGCGGAGGGTTCGATCTCCACGAGCGGCCGGACGGCCCATCGGCCCACCTCCACCGTGTGGGTCTCGGTGTCGGCGCGCACGAACCATCGCTCGGGCTCCTTCGGCTCATCACCCTCGGGCGCGGGGTCGGCCGGGCGGGGGACGAGGCGCAGCGAGACCGTGCGCGCGGGGCCGTCCTCGCCCGCCGCGACGGTCGCCGTCACGCGCACTTCGCCCTCCGCGGCGGCCGGCGGGGCGGTCCCGTGGACCTCGGACAGCGTGACGCGCGCGAGCTTGCCGAGGATCGAGTCGACCTTCTCCTGGACGGCAGGGACCGGCTCGGCCTCGCCGATCGCGACGGTCCAGCCGTCCTCGCCGTGAGCGAACGCGTAGCGCTGGTCGGTCTCGATCACGACGTCCGAGATGCGGTCGCGCGGGAGCTCCAGGTACGTCCGGTCGATCCATCCGTTCGTGGCCGTCCCGAGCTTCCAGGTGGAGAAGTCGCGGACCGCGTAGACCTCCGGCTCCCCGCCGCGACGCAGGTGGACGCCGCTGCCGGGCGCGGCGGTGCCGAACACGACCTCCTTCGCGCCCGACGCGGTGGTGAGGACCAGCTTCCGCTCGAAGTCCGCGTCCGCCACCTTGAGATCGACGTGGTGGTCCTCGCCCGTGGCGATGAGGTCCGCCGTCTCGAGCCCGAGCACCTCGCCGAGGGCGCGATCGATCTTCTCGCCGTCCCCGCGCCACCCGTCCTCCGAGGCGACGGTCCAGGGGGCGTCCGCGCCCGCGCGCTCGAGGCGCACCGACTCCTCGGCCGCCGTGATGTCCACGGCGAGGATGTCCTCGGCCACCATGTCGGCGACGACGAGGGTCCGCTCGAAGCCGACGGCCTCCTCGCTGGTCATGCCCGACAGCACGATCCAGCCGACCTGCACGGCGAGCAGCCCCAGCAGGGTGAGATTTGTCTTCGTCATCACTCGGCCTCCTTCCGGGCGCTCAGGGACATGGGCACCGCGCGTCGTCTACGCCCCAGCGTGGCGAAGCCGATCCCGAACACGGCGAGCAGGGCGAACGCGTAGTTGCCGAACTCCAGGGTGCGGCGCTCGTCCGCGTCCGTGGGTTCGAGGACCCGCGCGTGGCGTCCGCGGGTGCGGATGCGGAGCAGCTCCACGTCCTCCATCGCCCAGTCCACGAGGTTCTGCATGAGCTCGAGGTTGGTGACCGCCACCTCGCCGCCCTGACGCCCGATCTGGAGCACCGGGTCGGCGACGAAGTTGGACGACCCGATGACGACCAGGCGGCTGCGGTCCGGGGACTCGGTCAAGCGCGACGTCTTGGGCATGTCCGCGGCGGCGGGGGCCTCGTCGACCCCGCTGGTGAAGGGACCGAGCAGGGTGACGGCCAGCGGATGGGACCGACGCTCCTCGGGGACGGCCCAGCCGAGCTCGCCGTGCACGGGGTTGGGCTGGGCGTCGTAGTTCTCGACGACCCAGCTGTCGTCCGAGGCGCGGAACAGCACCGCGCTCTTGTCGGACTCGGCGTCGACCGGGTCGACCGTGGACGACCAGTGCAGCAGGAGCTGCGGGAGTCCGGCGACGGCGGGGTTGTCGGCGTCCATGCGATCCGACCGCACGTCCGCGAACGCGGGGTACCGCTGCAGTTGGATCTCCTGCACCCGGAAGCCGCCCAGGTCGCGCACGACGGGGATGGGGAATGAGCCCGACTCGAGGTCGAGGACCACCCCGTCGCCGATGCGCGCGCCGTAGCCCGCGAGCAGGTCCTTCAGCCCCGACGTCACCTTCTTCAGGGCCAGGCCGCCGCTCATCGCGGAGAGGTCCAGGGAGTGGCTGCCCGAGGCGACGACGGCCGAGCCGCCGCGCATCAGGAACTGGTCGAAGGCGTAGCGCTCGGAGTCACCGAAGTCGCGGGGATCGAGCACCAGCAGGACGTCGATGTCGCCCGGCACCGCGCCGGTCGCGAGGTCGACCGTCTCCACCTCGTACGTCTCCTGAAGCTGCCGCTCGAGGGTGCGGAACGTGAGCCCGCCCGGCTGCTGGGGGGGCATGCCCGGCATCTGCGGGGGCGGCGCCGCCTCCTTGCCGACGACGATCCCGACGGTCTTGAGCGTGCCGGGGCCGGTCCGCTTGAGGGCGGCCACCACGGCCTCGCGCAGCTCCGCCTCGGACGCCGGATCGCCGACCACGAGCCGCTCGATGTAGTCGCCGACCTGCAGCAGCAGGTGGTAGTGGAACGTCTCCTGGGCGAACATCGACGCCGCCAGCGGGCGCAGGCCGTACCGCTCCTCGAGCTGGGCCTCCGTGACCTTCGCGCCGGGGGCGGTGGGGTCGACGCGCTCCACGGTGAAGCGGCCGCGGCTGCGGCCGGCGAGCTCGCTCCCGACGGCGTCGAAGATCGCCCCCACGTCCGTGAAGCCCTCGGGCAAGGCGCCCCCGATGTAGGCGGTGAGCGTCGCCTCGGCGGGCATGCGCGCGAACACGGATTCGAGGGACGCGAAGCCCGTGGTGACCTTCCGCACGGCGCGGGTGAGGTCGTACTCGAGGTTCCGAAGCCGCACGGTGACGTCCGTGCCGTGGGCGTCGACCTCGATGAGGTCGTCGAACGACAGCGTCTCGTAGCGGTCGCCGCAGCGGATGAGGACGTCGAAGTAGGAGTTCACCACGGACGCCTCGTGGCGGTCGGTGAACTGGAACGGCACCGACTTGATGCCGTAGGCCTGGTCGGCCTCTTTCTCGAGCTCCGGGTCGGTCGTCGGGTCCACGAACTCCGCCCGCACGCGCTCGCCGCCCAGGGCGCCGTACTCCTCGATCAGGTCCCGGATTCGGGGGACGAGGGGAGCGAGCAGGGGGTGGGTCTTCGGGGAGAAGTAGCCCCGGATCAGGATCGGCTCTCCGGGCGACGCGAGCTCGGTCGCGGTCACGTCGGAGACCGAGTACTCGCCGTCGGCCGTGAGGTCCACGCGCAGGCCCCGGACGTCGGCGAACAGCACGTTGGCGGCGAGGAGGTTGGCTCCCACGAGCGCCGCGAACAGGACCGCAGCGGTGCGCCGCGGGGCCCCGTCGAGCGAGCCGGACCAGGCCCGGGCCCGGATCAGCTTCGTATTGAGGACCAGGAAGAATGCGATGAGCGACGCGTAGTAGAGGAGGTCGCGCAGGTCGACGACGCCGCGCAGGATCGACTCGAACCGGCTGCCCGCGCCCATCGCCCGGAGCAGCTCGCCCCCGGCGTTCCCGAACAGACCCGCGACCGTCTCGGAGCCGATCGCGTAGAGCGCGCCGCAGGCGAGGGATCCCCACACCAAGGCGACGATCTGTGTCGGCGTCGACGCGGAGATGCACAGGGTGATGGCGAGGTACGCGCCCGCGACGCACAGGACGCCGAGGTAGCCGCCCACGACCGGCCCCCAGTCGAGGTCGCCGAGCAGCTCCACCGTGATGGGGACCGGCAGCGTGAGGAGCAGGGCGGTGGCCACGAGCGTGAGCCCGGCCAGGAACTTGCCCGCCACGAGCGTCCGCGCGGGCAGCGGCAGCGTGCGGAGCAGCTCGAGGGTCCCGGTGCGCTCCTCCTCGCTCCACAGCCGCATCCCGAGGGCGGGCACCAGGAAGATGAGGAGGACCGGCAGCCAGGTGAACAGCGGGCGGATGTCGGCCACGCCCCGGGCGAAGAAGCCCTCCACCCAGAAGAAGGAGAAGAGGCTCGCGAGCAGGAACGTCGCCACGAAGATGAGCGCGATGGGGGACAGGAAGTAGGCGCGCAGCTCCTTGCGGACGACGGGCCCGAGGGCGGGGATGAAGCGGCTCATGCGGCCACCCCCTCGCGCTGCACGAGGTCCCGGAACACAGACTCGAGGTCCCGCACGACGGGGCGCAGCTCGTGGAGGTCCCAGCCCCCGTCGCGGACGGCGCGGTAGAGGCCGCGGGGGAGGTCTTCGGAGGATCCGTCGACCTCGAAGCGGTGGGCCCCGTCGGACGCGCCGAGGGAGCGCACGGCGTCGGCTCCGGGCGTGGCCGTGAGGGCCGCCGCGGCGGCGTCGGGATCGGCGCCCGAGACGCCGACGATCACCCGCTGGGTGGTGCGCAGGTCGTCGAGCCGGGCGTCCTCCCGCACGCGGCCGCCGAGCACGATGATGGCGCGCTCGCAGACCTGCTCGACCTCCGAGAGGATGTGGGTGGAGAAGAGGACCGTCGTGGTCTCGGCGAGGCGACGGATGAGGTCGCGGACGTGCACCACCTGGGTCGGATCGAGGCCCGACGTGGGCTCGTCGAGCACCAGGACCTTCGGCCGATGGAGGATCGCCTGGGCGATGCCCACCCGCTGCCGGAAGCCCTTGCTGAGCGCGCCGATCGGGCGGGTGAGGTGGTCACCCAGCTCGGTGGCGTGGACGGCGTCCGACAGCATCGACCGTCGCTGCGACGACGGGACGCCGCGAAGATCCGCGACCATGTCGAGGTACTCCTGCACCAGCATCTCGGGGTACAGGGGGGTCTGCTCGGGCAGGTAGCCGATCCGGCCCTGCACCGCGCGGACCTCATCGACCACGTCGAGGCCGTCCACGGAGACCCGGCCCGCGCTGGGCTCGAAGTAGCCGCACAGGATGCGGATCAGGGTGGTCTTGCCCGCCCCGTTGGGACCGAGCAGTCCGACGACTTCGCCGCGCCCGATCGAGAAAGAAACACCATCGAGGGCCTGCAACGCGCCGTAGCGCTTGACGACCTCCACCGCTTCGATCATCGAATCCTCCAGCGATTCCTGGGTGAGAGGAGGCGCCCCTCTCGGACGCCGCCGCGAATTACTAGGAATCGCGACAGCGATGGCAACCCCCCGGGGGTACGGCATAGTCCCCGACGTGCAGGCCGTGGACCCCAGCGCGCTCGTCCCCGAAGCCCGACAGGGCCGCCGATCCGTCGTGCGGATCTCCCGGGCCTGGTACGTCGCCTGCACCGCGAAGGAGCTGCGAGGCAAGCCGCTCGCGCGCGTGGTGCTGGGGATCCCGCTCGTCCTGTTCCGGGCCGCCGACGGCACCGCCGGGGCCCTGCTCGACCGGTGTCCGCACCGCAACGTCCCCCTGAGCGAGGGCCGGGTCGTGGGCGACAACCTCCAGTGCGCCTACCACGGGTGGGAGTTCGACTGCGTCGGGGCGTGCAGGAAGGTGCCGGGGCTCACGAGCGAGCCGGAGGCGAAGGGTCGCAACGCGCCGTCGTTCGCCGTGCGCGAGCAGGACGGCTACGTGTGGGTGTGGGCGGAGCCGGACGACGAGCCCACCGAGGCGCCCTATGAGCTGCCCATCGGCGACGGGAAGGGCTACACGATCGTCCGTCGCACGGTGGAGTTCCCGGGCTCGCTGCACGCCACGCTCGAGAACGCCCTCGACGTGCCCCACACGGCCTTCCTCCACCGCGGTCTGTTCCGGGGCAACGCGGAGCCCAACGACATCCGCTGCGTGGTCACCCGCGACGGCCGTGGCGTGCAGGCCGAGTACCTGGACGAGCCGCGTCCCCCCGGCCTGGCGGCGCGCATCCTCTCGCCGTCCGGCGGAACGGTCACGCACTACGACCGGTTCCGGCTCCCCTCGATCGGGGAGGTCGAGTACCGCATGGGCGACGAGAGCCACTTCACGGCGATCTCGCTCTGCACGCCGATCTCCGACTTCCACACGCGGGTCTTCGCGGTGGTGGCCTTCCGCCTGCCGGTGCCGGGGTGGCTCGTGGCGCCGTTCATCGGCCCCGTCGCCATGAAGGTGTTCAAGCAGGACGTCCGCATCCTGGCCCTGCAGACCGACGCCATCGAGCGCTTCGGGGGCGAGCAGTACATCTCCACGGAGATCGACGTGCTCGGGGGCCAGATCTGGCGCCTCCTGCGGCGGGCGGCGGACGGCAAGGCGCCGGACGACGACGACTCGTTCCGTCGCGAGCTGACCCTGCGGGTCTGAGGGGACGACATGGCGTGGATCGAGCTCCCCGACGACGACGCGACGCCCGAGCTCTCGCGGCTCACGAAGCGGTATCGAGCCGAGGGGCGCCCCGTGCCCCGGGTGGTGGCCGTGATGAAGCCCTCGCCCAAGGCGCTCCGGGCGGTGCTGCAGATGAACGCGGCCGTGACCTTCGGGGGGTCCAGCTTGGGTCGCCGTCGCGAGGAGCTGGTCGCGACGGCGGTCTCGGCCCTCAACGACTGCTTCTACTGAACGGCCTCGCACGCGGGGTTCCTGCGTGACGAGGGCATGCCGGAGGCCGACGTGATCGCGCTCGTCCGCGCCTTGGCGGAGGCGGGGGAGGTCGCGGTCGAGTCCCCGCCGGAGCGCGCGATCGAGGCCGTGGCCGCCGCCGCGCAGGCGGGCGGGGGGCTCGTGCCGGGCGACCGCGAGGTCCTCGTGCACGTCGCCCGGGCGACCCTCGCGCCCCGGACGCTGGACGCGCGCCACCTCTCGCCGCTTCGCGCTGCGGGCCTCGACGACCGGGCGATCCACGACGTGGTCCACGTCGCCGCGTGCTTCGCCTACATGAACCGCCTGGCCGACTCCCTCGGCGTGGCCGTGGTGGGCGACGACCGTCGCGCGTGGGCGGCGCGACTGCTGGGCGACGAGGCCCTCCGGCGCCACGACCGCTGGGCCGCCGGGAGCGTCCGAGGGCCGTGACCCTTCGGGTTTTTTCGTACCCGACCGATCCCGCCCGCACCCTTCTTCGTAGTGCCAGTCGACCCCGGACGTTTGTCCCATCGATCTCCGCCGGTATAGTCCGTCGATTCGAGGAGGGGCTAGCGCCCTCACACCCGGCCCACGGGCCACGGAGGAACCTATGAGAAGTATCCTTTTGAAGACCACGGCTGCGGCCGGGGTGATCGCGCTCGGCGTGTGGTCCCTCCCGTGCCCGCAGTCGGTCGACGCGGCGGATCACAACGATCCCCCGGCGATCGCAGGCGGCGGCTCCGACATCGCGGACCTCTTCGCCTGGCACGACTCCGCCAACGACACGATGACCGTCATCGTGACGTTCTCCGGCGGCTCCGCGCCCGGCGCGCTCCCGGACCCCGACGCGGGCGTCCTCTACAGCGTCCACATCGACAACGACGGCGACGCGACCACGGACGAGCACACCATCGACTTCCAGTTCGGCCAGAACGGCGCCGGTGACTGGGGCATCCAGGCGGCCGGCGTCCCCGGCGCCGGCGGCGACATCGTCGGCCCGGTCGGCGAAGACAACGCCGACGGCGCGGCCCACGTGTGGACCGGCGCAGCCGACGACCCCTTCTTCTTCGACCTCGCCGGGTTCACCGAGGTCGCGACCGACCTCGCGCTGGGCAACAACCCGTCCGTCGGCTCGTTCGACAACACCCGCGACTCCCTCGCGGGCGCCAACGCTCGCGGCGTCGTCCTGGAGTTCCCGCTCAGCGCGGTCCAGAACGACCCCAACCCCGTCAACGTCTGGGTCTCGACGCACGTCGAGAGCCAGGGATAGGAGGAAGACATGAAGCGCTTCAGCCTGATCGGCTTTCTCCTCGCGCTCTTCGGAGCGATGACCCTCGGTCTCACGGGTTGCCCCGAGACCGATGACGACGACACCGCCGGCACCGACGACGACGACGCCGTGGACGACGACGACGCCGTGGACGACGACGACGCCGTGGACGACGACGACGCCGTGGACGACGACGACGCCGTGGACGACGACGACGCCGCCGATCCCTTCGTCTTCACCGACTTCTCGGCCCTGACCCTGGATCAGGCGGACCGCGCGGGCATGCCTGCCGTGTCCACCGCCCTGATCCTCGATCCGGGTCGCAAGGCGGTCTACAACGGCGCGGGCCCGGGCGAGGACGCCGACGGCGACTTCGTGGGCGACATCGTGGGTGCCCTCGAGGCGTTCCACGGCGGCCTCGACGACGACCTGGTCGGCCTCAACCTCACGCCCTGCGCCGTCTCGACGAAGGCGGGGCTCGACGTGCTGCCGTGCGTGACCCAGAACGTCGCCAAGGGCGTCACCGTGCAGGACCTCGTCATCCCCGACGTGGTCACGATCGTCCCGGCGGCCCCCGCGGGCTTCCCGAACGGCCGCGCGCTGGCGGATCCGGTCATCGACGTCACCCTCGCGGTGATCCTGCTGGACCTGACGGCGCACGGCGCGGACACGTTCGCGGCGCTGCCGTTGAACCCGGCCGCCAACGACGTGCCGTTCCAGCCGGGCTTCCCGTACCTCGCGCCTCCGCACGAGTAGACGGGAGCGGCTCTTCGGAGCCCTGACAGGAATCGAGGAGCCGCCCCGGCCGAGGTCGGGGCGGCTCCTCACGTTTGGAGATCGTCGCATGCGCGCCCCCTGCTTCTTCGCCCTGCTCCTCCTGGGTTGCTCCGGGCCCTCTCCCGAGCCGACCCCCGACGAGGCCCCCCCTGCCGAGGCGCCCGCCCCGGCCGCGGAGGCCGCGCCGCCCGGCTCCTTCGGGCCCGCGTCCCTCGCCTCGGGCGACGAGGTGAGTCCGCTGCTCGCCAGGCTGGACGCAGACATCGCCTTCCGGGTCGAGCGCGCCGAAGCGCAGCCCAGCGGGGCCGTGGACGCGCTCTCGGCGGCCGTGCAGGGCCGCATGGCGCGGGCCGGGCTGAGCGGGCGCTACGGCGACTACGAGGCCGCCGACGTGCTCCTGGCGCGCGCCTTCGCGGCGGCCCCCAAAGAGGACCCGGGGCTCCGCCTCTTGCGGGCGCGCCTCGACCTGACGCTGCACCGGCTCGGCGGCGTGCTCGAGGACTTGGACGCCGTCCCCACGACGGTCGAGGTCGGGCGCCTGAAGCCCCACCTCGCGATCATGGCCCGGGGCACCCTGGCGGCCCAGCGGGGCGACGTGGACGAAGCCAAGCGTCGCTACAACGAGGTCATGCGCATGAAGCCCGGGTTCGCCGAGGCGCGGTCCGCCATGGCGTGGATCCACTGGCAGACGGGGGACTTCGAGTCCGCCGAGGGGCTGTACGGCGAGGCCGAGGCGAACACCCCCGCGAGCGCGGCCCGCCCCCGCGCGTGGCTCGAGCTCCAGCGCGGGCTGATGGACCTGGACCGGGAGCGGAACGAAGAGGCCCTCGCCCACTACCGCGCGGCGGACGAGCTGCTGCCGGGCTGGTGGCTGATCCACGAGCACATCGCCGAGGTCACGCTCCTGCTGGGCCACGAAGCCGCGGCCGTCGCCCTCTACGAGAAGGTGATCGAGGACACCGACGGGTCCCCCGAGTTCCTCGACGCCCTCGCCGGGATCCGCCGCGCGCAGGGCGACGAAGAGGCTGCAGCGGCCTTGATCGGGCGGTCGCGCGAGGTGTGGGAGTCGCGCCTGAAGCGGCTCCCCGAGGCGAGCTACGGCCACGCGCTGGACCACTTCCTGAAGTTCGGCCCCCCCGAGCGGGCGCTCGAGATCGCGCGCAAGAACCACGATCTGCGGCCCAACGGCGACGCGAAGGTGAGGCTGATCCACGCGCTCCTGGGCTCCGGGGAGGTCGCGGAGGCCCAGGTCGTCGCGAATGACCTCGAGGCCTCGCCGTGGGACACCCGCGGCGGTCGCGAGGCGATCGCCGCGGCGCGGGCGGCTACTCCTTAGGAGCGTCCACGGTCATCCGCGAGAAGTAGTCGCCGGTGATCTCGAGCAGCTTCGGCATGAGCAGGATCACGGCGATGAGGTTGGGCAGCGTCATGAGTCCCATGGCCAGGTCGCCGTACGCCCACACGACCTCGAGGGCCAGCACGCACCCCAGGAAGACGAACCCGGTGTAGGCCAGCCGGTAGTAGATGACGTAGCGGCTGCCCCACAGGTAGGTCACGCAGCGGTCGCCGTAGTACGACCACGAGATCATCGTGCTGATGGCGAACAGGAACACGCACAGCGTCACGACGTAGTTGCCCCAGTCGCCCAGGGGCGACAGCCCCCGCTTGAAGGCGAGGGCGGTGAGCGCCGAGCTGTTCTGGAGCATGTCGCCCTTGAGATCGAGGCCCTCTTCGACCCACGAGCCGCCCTTGAGGTCGTAGGTGAGCGTCCCGCTGAAGGGCGCGTCGTCCCGGAGGATCCGGGGCTCGGCCACCTGCGCCTCGCGGGCGATGAAGAAGACGCCCTGAGCCACGCCGCCCTGCACGGTCACGGATCGGGTCGCGCCGTCGGACTCCTTCTCGGCCGCGAGCGCCTGGCCCTCCATCCCGCCCGAGAGCCGGGCGTACTCGGTGAGCGCGTCGTGGTCGACGTATTCGTCGAACACCACCGCGGCGGAGTCGAGGCCGACGGTGGAGTCGACCTTGTCGTCCCAGGAGCCGGTCGTGACGATCACGAGGCCGGTCATCGTGCAGATGATCAGGGTGTCGATCAGGGGGCCGAGCATGGCCACGGCGCCCTCGCGCACGGGCTCGTCCGTCTTCGCCGCCGCGTGGGCGATGGGGGCCGAACCCTGGCCCGCCTCGTTGCTGAACAGGCCGCGCTTGACGCCCCAAAGCAGGGTGACGGACCAGATGCCCGCGACGGAGCCGCCGAGGCTCGCGGCGGGGTTGAAGGCGTTGTGGAAGATGGTCGTGAACGCGTAGGGGATCTCGCCGAAGTTGAAGGCGATGATGATCAGCGCGGCGATGCAGTAGACGGCCGCCATGGTGGGGGCGAGCTTGCTGCTGACCGTGGCGATGCGCTTGATGCCGCCGACGATGACCGCGCCCACGATGGCCGCGGAGATGATCCCGACGAGGTAGACGGACACGCCGAAGTCGGTGCTGGCGCTCACCGCGATGGTGTTCGCCTGGTTCATGTTGCCGCCGCCGAAGCTGGCCACGACGGCGCACACCGCGAAGAAGGCCGCCAGGGGCTTCCACTTCGGGCCCAGGCCCTTCTCGATGTAGTACATGGGGCCGCCCGAGGCGTTCCCGTCGTCGTCGAACTCCCTGTAGTGCATCGACAGCGTGCACTCGGCGTACTTCAGGGCCATGCCGAAGAAGGCCGTCACCCACATCCAGAACAGGGCGCCGGGGCCCCCGTAGTGGATGGCCGTGGCCACGCCCGCGATGTTGCCGATGCCGACGGTCGCCGAGAGCGCCGTCGACAGCGCCTCGAAGTGCGAGATGTCGCCGTCGTGCTCGGGGTCGTCGAACTTGCCCGCGACGACGTCCACCGCGTGCCGGACCTGCTTGAGCTGGATGAAGCCCAGCCGCACGGTCACGAAGAAGCCGGTGCCGAGCAGCACCACCACCAACCAGGGCAGGGCGGCGGGGGTACTCCAGACGAGGGTGTTCCCCACGTCGACGATGTTCTGAAGCAGCTCGAGCACGGGGGTCTCCTCCAAGACGGGCGTCGAGGCGACGCGGGGCCGAATCTGCTAGGAACGCGCTCGGATGTCTACCGACTCGCCCTCGCGTTCGACGACCGCGCTCCTCGTGGGCCGAATCGTCCTCCTCGCCCTGGCGGCCTGGATCGTCTTGGGGTTCGGCGAGCACCTCCGGCTCTGGGGACGCGCGGGGTTCGTGCAGTCGATGCTCTCGGCGGCCGCGGGGATGCTCGCGGTGATCGGAGCGACGCACGTCGGGCGCGGGCGCCGGGGTTCGCGCGCGGTCGTGGTGGGGCTCGTGGTCGTGGCGGCCCTCGCCCTGAACGTCCAGGCGGGCAAGCGGCTGTCCCGGATCGGCACGCCTGCCCAGCTCGGCAACTGGGGCATCTACCACTACTACCTGGGCAGCAAGTACTTCGAGGAGCTGCAGTACACCGAGCTGTACCGCGAGACCCTGAAGGCCGACGCCGAGGGCCCGAGCAAGTTCGACGTCGTCCCGAAGATTCGGAACCTCACGACCTACCGGACCGAGAAGAGCGAGGACTTCCGCCACGCCGACCGGCACGAGCGGTGGAGCGACGCCCGCTGGGAGGAGTTCCGGCAGGACGTCTGGTACATCGGCGGCCTGCGGATCGCGAAGGACTGGAACAAGATCCTGGGGGACCGCGGCTACAACCCGCCGCCGTCGTACACGCTGATCGCGGGCACCATCAACAACGTCTTCTCGGTGCGCAGCGCCTTCGGGCAGACGGTCCTGTGTCTGCTGGATCTGCTCGTGATCCTGCTCGCGTTCGTGGCGAGCGTGTACGCCTACGGGCTCAAACGCAGCCTGCTGGTCCTGATCGGGTACCTGCTCTGGTTCGGGAACTGGGGCCGCATCTACGGCCAGTTCTGGATCAACGACTGGTTCGCGGCGTGCTGGGCCGCCGTCGCCTTCTATCGCATGGAGAGGTTCCGCTGGGCGGGGGCCTTGGCCGCGTACGCGACGATGATGCGCGTGTTCCCGGGCGTCCTGTTCGTGGGGCCGGTGGTGGCGGCGCTCCCGTCGATCCTGGCCACCCGCCGTGTGCCTCGGTCGCTCGTGCGCCTGCTCGGGACCGCCGCCCTGACCGGGGCGCTGCTGTTCTCGGTGTCGGCGCTGCGGTACGGGCCCCAGGCGTGGATGGACTTCGGGGGGAACATCACGACCCACTCCGAGCACCACGAGGGCGGGCTGCGGCGGGTGGGGCTGAAGCACCTCACGGCCCTGGACTGGCAGGACGGCCTGCGCACGAGCGCCCGCAAGGTCGACGTGAAGAAGAACATGCGCGACAACGCGGGCCTGCACCGGGCGGCGATGGTGGTGTTCCTGGTGCTGCTGCTCATCGCGATGGCCCGGGCAGAACCGCACGACGCGATGGTGATCGGGCTGGGGATCATGTTCGTCGCGACGGTGGCGAGCCGGTACTACGGCGCGGTGTTCGCCCTGTGGCTCCTGCTGCGGGCCCAGCGCGCGCGGGCTCCCGATCGGGAGGCGGCCCTGCTCGGGGACTTCCCGGCCCTGCGCGCCCCGCGCTGGGTCGCCTTGGACGTCGGCTTCTTCGCGATCCTCGTCCTCTTCTACGCCGCGCCCATCGCGAGCAAGTACCCCCGCATCGAGTACATGTGGGGCAACGTGGCGACGCTCGCGTTCCTCTGCGGGCTGCTCGCGCTGACGGCGTTCAAGCCGCCCGGGCAGGCGGTGGAGCCCGAGTCGTCAGCCGGGCCGGGGCCCGAACCGGATGGCGCCGCCGGGTAGGAAGTAGAGGATGTCCATCGTGCCGCCCGCGACGCGGTACAAGGCGCCCCATGCGCCCCTTCTCCACCGAACTCTCCCGTCGCCTCGGCCTCACCTACCCGCTGGTGGCCGCCCCCATGTTCATCATCAGCAACAAGGAGATGCTCGTCGCCTGCGCGGAGGCCGGGATCCTCGGCGCGATGCCGTCGCTCAACGCCCGGACGATCGAGGGGTTCGAGGAGGACCTGAAGTGGGTCCGCGAGCGCACGGACAAGCCCTTCGCCATCAACGTCACGATCCAGCTGACGGACCCGGAGCGCCGCGAACAGGACGTCGAGATGTGCCTGAAGTACGACGTGCCCGTCATGATCACGTCCTACGGCAACCCCACGTCGATCGTGAAGCGGGTGCACGAGGAGGGCGTGGTCGTGCTGCACGACGTCATCGGGCTGCGCCACGCCCAGAAGGCCGCGGCGGCCGGCGTCGACGCCATCATCGCGGTCAGCCAGGGCGCGGGCGGGCACGCGGGACGGGTCAACCCCTACGTCCTCGTGCCCTACCTGAAGGAGGCGACGGGCAAGCCGATCGTGGCCGCGGGCTGCATCGGCGGGGGCGCCCAGGTGGCTGCGGCGCTGTCGCTGGGGGCCGACCTCGCGTACATGGGGACCCGGTTCATCGCGTCCGCGGAGTGCGGGGCCCAGGCGGCGTACAAGCAGCTGGTCGTGGACTCGGGCCACGAGGACATCGTCTACACGGACAAGGTCTCCGGCGTGCACGCGAACTTCCTCAAGGACACCGTCCCGGATTGGACGAAGCCGGACCACTCGCCCGAGGCGGCGAAGCGCTGGAAGGACATCTGGTCGGCGGGCCAGGGCGTGCAGCTGATCGACGAGGTGAAGCCGATCGGCGCGATCGTCGAGGACGTGGTGCGCGAGTACCACGACGCCGTCGCCCGGCTCACGGCCTGACCGGACCTCGAAACACGAAGGTGGAGTCCCAGTAGGGGAAGAGGAACCGGGTCGACTCCGTGGAGACGAGCGTCCGACGCAGCGCGTGCATGTGGTTCTTCGCGCCCTCCACGGGCGGGTCCTCCTTGGGGCGGAAGAAGTCCTCCCAGTGCACGAACACGACGTCGCGGGGCGCCAGGAAGTCGATGATCGACTCCTTCCCGGCCGCCTCGGCCCGGGCGCAGTCCATGGCCAGCAGCGCGACGTCCACGGGGTGTTGGTCGCGGATCGCCTCGGTGAAGAGCCCGTCGGGCAGCCCGCGGCTCGAGGTCTGGACGTACACCCGCTTGCGGATGGGGCCGTCGGCGTCGTCGTGGAAGTCGACGAGGTACGCGAACGTCTCGCCCTCCTGGTAGTCCTCGACCTTCGTGGGCGGGGTGGTCCGGTCCTCCGTCAGGCGCTCGCGGAAGAGGTGCACGCCGGGGACCTGATCGGGGTGCCCGGACCGGATCGGGAGGATGCGCACGCGGCCCTCGGCCGTCCGGATCCACACGCCGCCGCCGTCGGGGCTCGCGGCCGCAGGGTTGATCTGGACCAGGGTGCGCGGGAGTCCGGTGGCGGCGAAGGTGTGCACGACCGTCTCGCTCGCGAGGATCACCGCCGCGGGGTGCAGCGACGGCGCGACGTACGGCAGGTCGAGCACGTGGTCGTAGTGCCCGTGTCCCACGATCACGGCCCGGACGTTCCCGAGGCGGGGGAGGTACGGGTCGACCTGGGCGGGGTCCGGCAGCGTCTCCCCGTGGGCCAGCTGCGACAACGGCAGGTGGGAGAAGAACGGGTCCGTGAGCACGGCGACGTCGCCCCGCTGGATCAGGCAGCAGCCGACGCTGAACCAGGTCACCACCAGGTCGTCGGGCGTGGGGTCGGCGTCGGTCCCCCGGTCGAAGGGGAACCGCGGCAGGGGTACGCCCGCGCAGCCCGCGGCGGCGGCGGTGGAGAGCAGGAAGGCGCGGCGGGTCCGGCTCATTCGACGGGGCAGATCACGTCGACGGCGGAGATGAACCCGGCGCGTATCGGGACCGGGACCCCGTCGTCGTGCGCGAAGGAGAAGGAGTGTTCGACGCAGGGGCCCGCGGGCGCGTCGAGCCGCAGCGTCTCGGTGCCCACGGGGCGGTTGAGCGCGCCTCCGGAGCCCGAGCCCGTCGTCTCGGTGGCCGTGGCCGACGCGAGGCCCACCCCGTCCGCGTAGAAGACGTCGCCGCCGCCCGCGAGCTCCGCGGTCACCCCCGGCACGCGGTCGGTGTCGACCCCGTCGAGGTTCAGGCCCTCCCAGAGCAGGAAGATCACGTGCCCGCGGTCGGGATCGAGCGTCGTGTCGAGCCGCTCGGCGTGGGAGTCGAGCACCCAGGGCGGGACGGCCGCCTTGTTCCAGGCGTACCAGTCCCAGGCGGTGTTCTGGGGGAAGACGGTGGGGACGAAGTCTTCGTGCACCGCGGTGATCACGACGTCGGTCTCCTCGGGCAGCCCGGGGAACGTGAAGGCGCCGCCCGCGTCCGTGGTCGTGCACGGGAGATCCAGGTCGGGGGCGCAGAGCTCCAGCCCCTCCACGGCGGCCCCCACGAGGTCGAAGAACACCCCGCGGAAGCAGGCGAAGCCGTCGGTGCCGCACTCGGGCGGCGGGTCGGGAGGCGAGCAGCCGACGAGGAGCAGGAGCGGGAGCAGCCGATGCACCGCCCCAGCATGCCCGCTCGTCGTACCCTGCGTCCGATGCGCGCCCCCCTCCTCGGCCTGCTCCTCGGCCCCCTGCTCGCCGCTCCGGGCGTCGCCCTCGTCGGCTGCCCCGCCGAACCGGACTGCGTGGCGGTGGGCGAGGCGCGGATCCTGGAGGGCTGGGAGCCGCGGTTCTCCGGGGCGCTCTCGAACCCCCAGGCGGGGGACGCGTACCTCGCCAACGACAAGCTCCAGGTCGTGATCCAGGGGCCCGGGCGCGACCTCGCCATGAACCCCTGGGGCGGCAACATCATCGACGCCGACGTCCTGCGCGACGACGGCTCCATGCGCGACTCCTTCGCCGAGCTGGGCACGTTCGTGAACCTCGCGGGCACGAGCTCCGCGGACGTCGTGGAGGTCGTGAGCGACGGCACGTGCGGCGCCGCCGCGCAGGTGCGGGTGACGGGCTCGTACGTGCTCAGCGACTACATCAACCTGGGGACGGGCATCGAGCTCGTGGTGCCCGGGGCCCTCGACGGCGTGGACCTCGACGCGCTCCACCCGATCCGCTTCTCCACGACCTACACCGCCGAGCCGGGGGCCGACTTCCTCCGGGTGAGCGTCACCGCGACCAACGAAGGGCCCGATCCGCTGCCTTGGATCCTCGTGTGGCTGGCCGAGGGGGGCGTGACGCGGGCCTTCGTGCCCGGCGACGAGGGCTGGGACCTGCGGTCGTTCGGGGGCGCGGAGTACATGATCTTCGCGGGCGACGACGCCGTGTACGGGATCGTCCCCATCACGGCCGAGCGGAAGCCCGGGCGAGGGTACGTGTCGCTGGTCGGCGGCTACGCGCTCGCCCAGAACGAGGCGGTCCTCGAGATCTTCGACTACCCCGACGCGGCCGACGTCCTGCCCGCGGGCGGGTCGCGGACCGAGGAGCTCGCGTTCGCCGTCGGGCGGACCCACTCGGACGTCGTGCGGACGCTGCGCGGGGTCGTGGGGGCGGAGGACTGCGTCCCCTTGGGCGGGACCGTCATGGCGGGGGGCTCGACCGTCGAGGGCGCGTGGGTCGCCGCCGCGGCGCGGGACGACGGCGCGCTGGGCGACGACCTGGTGAGGACCCGCACGACCGCGGCGGGCAGGTTCGACCTCTGCGTCCCGCCGGGGCCCGCCCGTCTGCTCGTCGGGCAGGAGGGGCGGCCGTACATAGGCGGGTCGGCAGAGCCCACCGGGCCGACGATCGGCGAGCTGGGCGCGGTCCCCGTCATCGAGCTGCCCCCGACCGGGCGCCTGGAGGCGACCGTCACCGACGCGTCCGGCGGCCCCTTGCCCTGCCGCCTGACGGTCTACGGGGTGGACCCGTCTCCCCCCAGCGCGCGGCTCGACGGCGACCGATTCGACCCCTTGCCCCCCGGCGTCACGGCGATGGCCGACTCGGTGGACGGGACCTTCGCCTTGCCCCTCGAGCCCGGCGAGTACGACGCCGTCTTCACCCGTGGGCCGGAGTACTCGCTCGCGCGGATCCCGTTCACGCAGGGCACGGACACCGTCTCCCTCACCGGGACGCTGCACCGCGTGGTGGACACGACGGGGCACCTGTCGGGCGACTTCCACGTGCACGCCCAGGCGTCCCCGGACTCCCAGGTGAGCGACGCGGAGCGGGTCGTCAACATGGCCGCCGAGGGCGTCGAGATCCTGGTGAGCACCGACCACGCGTTCGTGACGGACTACGGGCCCACGGTCGAGGCCTTGGGGCTCGGCGCGTGGATGACGACGATGCCGGGCCAGGAGATCACGACCTTCGACTACGGCCACTTCAACGCCTTCCCGCTGGACCACGACCCGTCGGTGCACAACCGCGGGGCCGTCGACTGGCCGGGTTCGTCGCCGGACGAGATCGGGACGGTCCTGCTCGACGATCCCGAGAACACCGTCTTCCAGGTGAACCACCCGCGGGCGGTGCCCGCGCCGGGCGAGGGCAACTACTTCGACAACGTGGATCTGCAGTTCGACGCGACCGGCGCCTTCGTGGGACCGAACGCCCGGGACCCCCTCGCGGTGCGGCTGGAGGCGGACGCGCGGATGCTCACGTCGAGCTTCGTGGCGGTGGAGGTCATGACCTGGCTCGACGTGCAGGGGCTGCACGACTGGTTCAACTTCCTCAACGCGGGCGTGCGGTTCACAGCGACGGCCAACAGCGACACCCACACCACGCGGGTGGAGAGCAGCGGCTGGCCCCGCAACTACGTCCGCCTGGAGCAAGACGACCCCGCCGCCATGCGCGACGAGGACCTGGTGCTCGCGATCCACTCGGGCCGCAACACCCTGAGCTTCGGTCCCTTCGTGCGGCTGACCGCGACCGGGGCGACCGAGGCGAAGACCGGCGACGCGGTGGTCCCCGCGGACGGGTCGGTCACGGTGCGGGTGAACGTGCAGGCGCCGACGTGGATCCCCTTCGACTCCGTCGTGCTGCTCGACGGCGCGACCAACACGGTGCTGGCGGGCGGCCCGGTCGTGCCCGACGTCGTGCAGGTAGGGGGCTCGGAGCGGCTCGAGGTCGCGCTCGAGCACGTGGTCGCGCCCGCGGCGGACACCTGGCTGGTGGCGATCGCCACCGGCACCGACGGGCTGTTCCCCGGCGTCCCCTACAACACGAGCGACCCCGAATCGCTGGACATCGAGGCGATCCGCGCGGGCGACGTGCGGGGCGCGGCGACCGCCTTCGGGATCACCAACCCGATCTTCGTGGACGCCGACGGCGACGGGGAGATCACCCCCTCGCACCTCGTGCTGCCGCCGGACCACGACGACTGGCGCTGGGAAGATCGCACGAACCCGTATCGGTAGGGGTGGGCGAAAGGCGGGGTGGCCAAATCTTCCCACGACGCGTGCGCCGGGCAGGCCGGCAGCCCTGTAGTGGGAAATTTTCGCCGGTTCAGGCGGATCAGGCGGGGCGGATCAGGCGGGGCGGCTCAGGCCGCCAGGAACAGGTCGCGGGCCATCGTGAGGAGGCGCTCGCTCTCGGCGTGGTCGGGGTCGTCCTGGAGGCGGTGGGTGATCCAGCCGCAGTCGTGGTGGTGGCGGTGGTGCTCGGCCACCCCGTCGCCGATCAGCCGGTCGGCGACGTCCACCGGCAGCGCGAGGTCCAGGTGCCCGGCCGGGTGTACGTGGCCCAGCTCCCGGGTGCCCATGAAGAAGCCGACGGCGTTCCCCCGCGTCGGGTGCACCCGCACGCCTTCGAGGGGGCTGAGGTCGTCGACGAGCCGCTGGACGCGAGCGCGGACCTCGCCCTGGAAGGCGTCCAGCGAGACGGGACCGTCGTCGCGGGCCTCGGCGTGCAGGTGGTCGTCCACGTCCAGGACCTTCGGGAGCCACCTCAGCGCGAGGAGCGACGCCCCGAACGCGGCCAACACGACCCCGCCGTAGATGCCCTCGAGCCCGAGCCACTGCCCGCCGAGCCAGGCCAGGGGGATCGCGAGCAAGAGGCTGCGCGCGGCCTGCACGAGGGTCGCCCGGACGGCGCGGTCCACGGCGTTGAAGGTCGAGTTCACGACGTTCACGACGGCGATGGCCACGTAGCCCACGGGCAGCACCCGGAAGTACACGCGCAGGGCGGCCTCGACGTCCGCGTCCGGGGTGAACACGCGGCTCATGGGTCCCCCGACGAACCAGAGGATCACGAGTCCGCCGAGGCACCAGGCGATCGAGATCCGGAGGGAGATGCGGACCGCGTCCGACACCCGCTGGTTCTTGTGCGCGCCCCAGTTCTGGCCGATGAACGGGCTCAGCGCGGCCGTGAGGGCGAACGGCACGATCATGAGCAGGGACTCGATGCGTGAGCCGATGCCGTAGGCGGCGATGGCGGCGTCGCCCTGGGCCGCGATCATGGCGGTGAGGAGCGCGGCGGCCACGGGCCCCAGGAGGTTGGACAGCGCAGCCGGACCGCCCACCGACAGGATGGTCTTCCAGCTGCCGAGCAGCTCGGCGACCGAGGGCAGGTGGATGTCGAGCATGTCCTCGCGGCGCATCACGTGGATGGCGTAGACGAAGATGAGCGCCCGGGCGATGAGGGTCGCGAGGGCGGCGCCGGCCAGCTCGAGGCGCGGGAACGGCCCCCACCCGTAGATGAAGAGGGGGTCGAGGATGAAGTTCGCCACAGCGGCGACCATCATCATCTTCATGGGGGTCTTGGCGTCCCCCGCGGCGCGCAGGGCCCCGTTGCCGACGATCGGCACGATGAGGAAGACCACCCCCGCGAACCACAGCGTCATGTAGCTGCGCAGCAGCGGGAGGAGCTCGTCCGACGCGCCGAGGGCCGTGAAGACGGCGTCCTGGGTCGCGATGCCCGCGATGGAGACGACGGCGACGACCAGCATCGCGAGCGCCATGGCGTGGGTGGCGAGCCGGCGCACGACCCTGCGGTCTCCATGGCCGATGGCCCGCGCGATGGCGGACGTGGAGCCGACGCCCAGGCCCATGGCGATGGCCATGACGGCGGTGATGACGGGGAACGTGAAGCTCATGGCGGCCAGGGGAGCGACCCCGAGGCGGCCCACGTAGACGGTGTCCACGAGGTTCACGAGCATCAGGAAGACGATCCCGAACCCCATCGGAACTGCGAGGCTCCTGAGGGCCGGTCCGATGGGGCCTTCGGTCAGGTTCGCGGTCGCCACGGGCGCACCTTAGTCGTGGCAGGGTTCGCGTCGCACGGGAGGCACCCATGACGCTCGACAACCTGTTCACCCTCGCGATGCTGGTCTTCCTCCAGGCGGTCCTGGGGTTCGACAACCTGCTCTACATCTCGCTGGAGTCGAAGCGGGTCGCGCCCGACAAGCAGCAGATGGTGCGGCGGCTGGGCATCGGGCTCGCGATCGTGCTGCGCATCGTCCTGCTCTTCGTCGTGGTCGCGGCCATCGACTCGTTCCAGGCGCCGTTCGCGGGCGTCCACTGGACCGGGGTGGTGGAGGGCGAGTTCAACGTGCACGCGACGATCGTGCTGCTCGGCGGCGTGTTCATCATCTACACGGCGTTCAAGGAGATCACGCACATGCTCTCCATCGACGACGTGGGGCACGCCCACGAGGGGCCGACGCGATCTCCCGGCGTCGCGATCGCGTGGATCGTCCTCATGAACCTCGTCTTCTCCTTCGACTCGATCCTGAGCGCCATCGCCCTCACGCGCGTGATGTGGGTCATGGCGACCGCGATCATCATCTCGGGCGTGCTGATGATCGTGATGGCCGACACGGTCTCGGAGTTCCTGAAGCGCAACCGCATGTACGAGGTGCTCGGGCTGTTCATCCTGCTGATCGTCGGCGTGATGCTCGTGAGCGAGGGCGGCCACCTCGCGCACCTGAAGTTCGCGGGCCACCCGGTCGAGGCGATGAGCAAGACGACCTTCTACTTCTCGATCGCGATCCTCGTGGCCGTCGACGTGGCCCAGGGCAAGTACCAGAAGAAGCTCGACGCGGAGCGTGCCCTCGATCACTGAGGGCGTGCGATCCCGGGGCACACGTCGGCGAGCGCGTCGCCGGGTCGGGCGCGTCGAGCCGCGACGCCGGGGTCTAAGGCGTGCACTGCCCGAAGTCTTCGCCGGTGCAGCCCCAGCACACGATCGAGCCGTCGGGGCGTACGCCGCAGGAGTGGAACAAGCCCGCGTCGACCTGGTCGAACTGGCCGGGGGCCTGCGTCGACTGGCCGTGCCCGTTCGCGCCCCAGCAGGTCACGAAGCGGTCGCTGTCGATGGCGCAGGTGTGGTTCGCGCCCGCCGAGATCGCCGTCCAGTCCGTGCCGCCGGGGGCGAACGAGACCTGGTTCTGGTCGTTCGCGCCGAAGCACTCGATGGAGCCGTCCATGCGGACGCCGCAGGCGTGGGCGTCTCCGGTCGCGACAGCCAGGAACTGCCCCGTGGGGACGCTGTAGGTCGCGTTCCAGCACGCGAGCGTCTGGTCGACCTTGACCATGCAGGAGTGCTCGTGGCCCGACGAGACCGCGCGGAACGGACCTGGCGGCGGGGCCGTGGACCAGGTGAGGGCGGTGCCCCAGCACGCGAGGGAGCCGTCGGTGGCCACGGCGCAGGTGTGATCGGTCCCCGCGCTGATCGAGTGGTAGGTGCCGAGGGGCGCGGCGAGCTGGTTGAGCGAGTCGTCGCCCCAGCAGTCGAGGCTCAGGTCGCCCTCGGCGGCGCAGCTGTGCCGGTCGCCCGCGGTCACGAGCTGCCACGCGCCCTGGGGGGTGTCGGAGACCTGGCCGCCGTCGCCGGCCGCGCCGCTGGTGATGCCCCAGCAGCTCAAGGTGGTGTCCAGGGCGACCCCGCAGGTGTGTCGGGCGCCCGCGGACACGTGAGCGACGAGGTCGAGGTGCACGGACACGCTCCACTCGCCGACGTCGCCGTCGACCGTGCCGTCGTTGGGGACCACGCGGCAGGTCCACTCGTCGTTGATGGACGTGTAGAGGTAGTCGAGGTGGTCGCCGGTGATGCCGGAGGAGATGCCGTTCACGAACCACTCGTAGCGGTACGAGATGTTGTCGCCGTCGGCGTCCGCGGCCTCGGTCTGGATGATGCAGCCGAGGTCGTCTTCGAGCCGCGGCGAGCCCGGGTGCACGCTCACCTCGGGGGCGCCCGGCGGGGTGTTGGCGATGACGACCGACGCGGTGCCGCCGGGGCCGTACTGCAGGCCGTCGTGCGCGTTCGCGACGCAGGTCCAGGTCTCTTCGCGGGTGGTGCGCTCGGCGGGCACGGCGCTCTGCTCGGAGTCCTCGATGCCCGCGTCCACGCCGTCGACCTGCCACCCGAAGGTGTAGGTGATGGGGTCGCCGTCGGGGTCCTCGGCGGGGGTGGTCATGGTGCAGGCGAGGCCGTCGACCGTGGTGGGGTTCAGGGGGGCGACCTCCACGACGGGGGCGGTGGGCGGCTCGTTGGGCGCGCACTCGGGGTGCAGCGAGCAGTCGGGGTCGTCGCAGTCGAAGAGGCCGTCCTCGTCGTTGTCCCCGTCGTCCGAGCACTCGCCGGGGTCGTCCCCCTCACGCTCGGGCAGTTCGACGATCGCGACATCCCCACACCCTGCGGCGAAGAGGATCAAGGGCGCGGCAAGGCGGAGCAGCGGACGGAACATGGCACCACGCAGAGAGGAGGATGCGGGGACGATATCCCACGAGATCGCCGCCCGCAGAGCGAGCCCCGAGCCGTCCATCCCTCGCCTCCCGGCGGGTCGCCCGCTCAGAGCCCGATCAGCGACGGGGGCACCACCCGGTCGAAGGAGCGGGTCGGCGCGCAGGGGTCGAAGCCTCCCTCCGCCAGCCCCAGCTCGAAGTGCAGGTGGCGGGTCTCGCTGCGGCCGCTGTTGCCCATGGCGGCGAGCAGCGCGCCCCCCTCCACGACGTCGCCGACGCGCACCTGGACGCTGCCCGGCGCGAGGTGCGCGTACCGGGTGAACACGCCGTCGCCGTGGTCGATCACCACGTGGTCGCCCCAGCCCGCCCCGCACTCGCGCCCGTCGAGGTTGCGGTCGAACAGGTCCGATTGCCCGCACCCGAGGCGCACGTACGCGACGGTCCCGGGCGCCGCCGCCACCACCCGCACGGTGGGCACCGCCGGGTCGGCGTGGATCCAGTCGATCCCCTCGTGGGTCGCCGGGCGGCCCTCATCGCCCGCGAAGTCGACCCAGGTGGTGTGCGTCGTGGGCGTCTGCCACGCGAGCCCACGGGCCGACTCGGGGAGCGCCTCGGTCGCCCGCTGGATCGGGGCGGACTCCTGCTCCTGGGACGTGTAGGCGAGGCACTCGGGGGCCTCCGGGCCGGTCGCTCCGCCGCCGCAGTCGACGCGCAGGGCGAAGGGCCCCGCCGCGCCGTCGAAGCCGTCGACCACGACGTAGTAGCGCGCCCCCGCCTCCGTCTCCAGGGACAGCCCGTTGTGCCCCCGGGCCGTCGCGAAGGCCGGGTCGCAGCGGCCGCCGTCGTCCTCGAGCACGAACACGTCCTGGTCCAGGTGGATCGGGTCCGGGTCCACGAACTCGAGGGTCACCGCCGCGCCGTCTCCGTCGAGCGAGTAGACGAGCTCGGGGCCCGAGAAGTTGCCCACGGCGGCGGGGTAGTGGTCCATCACGGACGTCGTGCCCCCCTCCCAGCCGGACGTGTCGCCGGTCACGACCTCGCCGCACCGCAGGGCGCGCACGGGGGCGCAGACGGAGGGCCCGGGTTCGACCTCCCCACCCTCGGCCTCGTCGGCTCCGGTCTCCCAGGGCGGCGGGTTCTCGGAGGCGGCGACGGGAGCTCCCCCGCAGGCGGTCCAGCCGGTGACGGGGAGGGCGGCGGCGAGCAGAAAGGGCACGGGGATGCGCATGGGGACGTCCGGGGTCGGGGGTTCCAGGACCCGCAGAACACCCTCCGTCCGGTCACGCCGGGGACACAAAGCCCCGGCTCAGGTCACTCCTCGGACACCTTGCCGCGGGAGCGCTTCAGCTCCCCGCGCTGGGACTTCGCCTCGAGGCGACGTCGCCTGGACGCCCGCGACGGGCGCGTGGGGCGTCGCGGACGGGGCGGCACCAGGGCGGCGCGCACGGCCGCCGCGAGTCTCCGGCGCGCCTCGTCGATGTTGCGCTTGCGCGAGCGGTTCGAGTCGCACGTGATCTGGATGTCGCCTTCGCCGTGGACCCAGCTCGGGTTCGCCGCGCGCAGCCGCGCCTTGACCGCGTCCGCCAACACCCGCGTGGCCGACAGCGCGAAGGTGAGGCGCACGCGCGTGTCCGCGGTGTTCACGTGCTGCCCGCCCGGGCCCCCGCTTCGGGAATAGGCGAGCGTGATCTCCTCCCCGGGGAGGGTCACGTGGTCGTTGACGGGGATGGGTTCGGGCATGGCTCGGCGCGTCGGTCAGTGCCCGAGCTCGCGCCTCCGGGCGCGATAGTCCTCGAGCTGTCTCTGCTTTCGGTCCTGCATTCGCAGCTGCTTGATGATCTCCTCGCCGATCCACCGATTGGCGAGGACGGGGAACAGTCGCTTGAGACGATCGATCGTTCGCGAGCCCTTGGCGATGAAGACGCGCTTCTTCCCCGACAACACGCCCGCGACGATCAACGTGCCGGCCTTCTCCGCCGACATCCCCGCCTTCGAGAACTGCTTGATCATCCGCTCCTTGTGGTCCGGCGCGTAGCTCTTCGAGTTGGCGACGATCGAGGTGTCCACGCCCGCCGGATGCACGACGGTGACCCCGATGTGCGTGTCCGCGGTCTCCTCCCAGAGGCTCTCGGACAGCCCGCGCACCGCGTACTTGGCCGCCGCGTAGCTCGACTGTCCCGGCGGCCCGACGATCCCGAACACGCTCGAGATGTTCACGATCCAGGCCTGGTCGGCCACCATGAGGCCGTCCCAGAAGGCCTTGCAGCCGTGGACGACCCCCCAGAGGTTCACCCCGAGCATGCGGTCCCAGTCCTCGAGGGTCTGCTCCTCGAAGGTGCCGTCGATGCTGATCCCGGCGTTGTTCACCAGCACGTGGACGGCCGGGCCGTGCACCTCCGCGATCGCCGCCGGGAGCGCGAGCATGGCCGCGCGATCGGACACGTCGACGACGTGCGTGGAGACCGTGGCGCCCAACCCGCGCGCCTCCTCGGCGACCCCCTCCAGGAGCTCCGCCGAGATGTCGGTGAGGGCGAGGCGGCTGCCTCTGCGCGCGAGCTCCAGGGCGATGCCCCGACCGATGCCGCTCGCGGCGCCCGTCACCACCGCGGTCCGGTCCTTCAACGTCTTCATGGGGCTCCTCCCGATCCGTGCACGCAGCGGCTGTAGGCTACAGCCCGATGGAGACCGAGGGGCTCATCCTGGTGATCGGAGCGGGGCCCGTGGGGCTCGGCATGGCGAAGGCCCTGGCGGAGGCGGGGATCCCCTTCTGCGTGGCCGAGGCGACCGACCACGTGGGCGGCAACTGGGCCCACGGCGTCTACACGACCGCCCACATCATCAGCAGCAAGCGCACGACCGAGTACCCCGACTGGCCCATGCCGGACGACTACCCGGACTTCCCGTCGGCGGCGCAGATGTGCGCGTACTACGACGCCTTCGCCGACGCCCACGGCCTGCGCGAGCACATCCGCTTCGAGTCCCCGGTGGCGTCCGTCGTGCCCGCCGGGGAGCGCTGGCGGGTGATCTTCGAGGGCGGCGCGGAGGAGACCTTCAAGGGCGTGATGGTCTGCAACGGCCACCACTGGGACCGCGACATGCCGGCGTGGACGGCGGACTACGCAGGCGACGTCATCCACAGCAAGGACTACAAGGAGCCCGAGCAGCTGCGGGGCAAGCGCGTCCTCGTGCTCGGGGGCGGCAACTCCGGCTGCGACGTCGCCTCGGAGGCCGCGCGCGTGGGGGCGTCCTGCGACTGGTCCCTGCGCCGCGGCGTGTGGATCCTCCCCAAGACGCTGTTCGGGAGCCCGTCGGTGGAGCTCACCCGCGGCTGGGTGCCCCTGTTCGTGTCGCGCCTGGTGCTGCGGATCCTGCTGGCGATCCGGGTGGGCCCCTTCTCGGCCTACCGGCTGCCGAAGCCCGACCACCGCATCTTCGACGCCCACCCCACCGTCAACGACGAGATCCTCCACTACCTCAAGCACGGTCGGGTGACGCCGCGGCCCGGCGTGACGCGGGTGGACGGCCGGACGGTGGAGTTCGCCGACGGGCGCCGCGCCGAGTACGACCTCGTGGTCTGCGCGACGGGCTACCGCGTCGCCTTCCCGTTCCTCCCCGAGGGCTTCGTGACCGTCCGCGGCAAGTGCCCGGAGCTGGTGGCCGGCTTCTTCGTCCCGCACCACCGGAACCTCTTCATCGTGGGGGCCTACCAGGTGCGCTACGGCGTGGGCCCGCTGATCCGCCCGATCGGCCTGCTGCTCGCCCGCTGGGTGCGATTGCAGGACCGCATCCGGGCGCCCCTGTCGCGCGTGCTCCTCCGCCTCGGCGCGAAGCCGCCGACCAGCCACCTCGTCGACGCCCACGGCACGATCCGCAAGCTGAAGTGGGCGCGGCGGCTCGACCCCCTGGTGCGGTGGACGGCCCGGCGCATGCGCCCGTGACGACTCGCGCGGAGCGGGGCTACAGCGCGAGGACCGCGTCGACGACCGCTTCGGAGGCCTGCCCCCCGCCGTAGAGCGCGTCGGGGTCCGTGATCGTGCGCCCGCGCATGGCGGCGAAGGCCTCGAGGATGACGTCCCGGTCGGCCCCGGCGAGGCGGTTGTGGCCCAGGTCCACCAGCTCCACCCACTCCGTCTCGTCGCGCATCGTCACGCAGGGCGACCCGAAGAAGAACGCCTCCTTCTGCAGCCCGCCGCTGTCCGTCATCACCAGCGACGCGCGCTCGAGGAGCCAAACCATCTCCAGGTAGCCGACCGGCGGCACGACGTGGACGTCCAGCGAGAGGTCGCTCCGGGCGAGCGCGCCTCGGGTGCGCGGGTGCAGGGGGAGGACGACCGGCACGTCGGCGTGGATGGTGTTCAACGCCTCGACGATGCCCCGCAGGCGGGCCGGGTCGTCGGTGTTCTCGGCGCGGTGGGCGGTGGCAAGGATGAACTCGTCGGGGAGCGCCGGGACGGCCTCGGGTCGCTGGGCTCGCCGGGCGTAGAAGATCGCGGCGTCCTGCATGACGTCGCCCGTCTTGAGGACGGTGGAGGGGAACCCGTCGAAGCCCTCGGCGCGCAGGTTCGCGACCGCCGTGTCCGTGGGGCACAGCAGCAGCGACGCGATGCGATCCGTGAGGATCCGGTTGATCTCCTCCGGCATGCGCAGGTTGAAGGAGCGCAGGCCGGCCTCGACGTGCGCGACCGGGATGTGCAGCTTCGACGCGGCGAGGGCGCCCGCGATGGTGGAGTTCGTGTCGCCGTAGACGAGCAGGACGTCCGGGCGCTCGTCGAGCAGGACCGCCTCGATCTTCTCGAGCATGCGCCCGGTCATGGCGCCGTGGGACAGGCCCGCGACCTCGAGATCGTGGGCGGGTCGGGGGATGTCCATCTGGGTGAAGAAGACGTCGGACATGTCGGCGTCGTAGTGCTGGCCGGTGTGCACCAGCAGCTCCTCGGCGCCCTCGCGCCGGCGCAGGACCCGGCTCACGGCCGCCGCCTTGATGAACTGCGGGCGCGCGCCCACCACCGTCACGATCTTCATGGGACTCCCTCGTGGCGGCGGACCATAGCGGGCCCCGATGCACTTTGAGCGTCTCGTCGGGGGACCGGTCGGTATCATCCCGCCATGTCTGCGTTTTCGTCGTTGAGGGGCTGGACGATGACGGCGGCCGCGGGGCTCGTCCTCGCGGGCTGCCCGCCGGTGGAGGAGGACCCGGGCGGGGAGCCCCCGGTCTGCGAGCTCGCGTCGGCGCCTTGGGAGCCCGGCGAGTCGGGCTTCGTGGAGACCACGGCGGACTGGGGGATCGAGGAGATCGACGCCCGCGCGCTGCGCGTCTCGGCGCTCGACGTGGACGGCGACGGGTGGACGGATCTGCTCGTGAGGGCCGGCGGCGGCCCGGACGACTTCGCCCCCGACGGCGCCCGCAGCCGATGGCTGCTGAGGAACACCGGGGAGGGCCGGTTCGAGGACATCACCGAGGCCAGCGGCCTCTTCCGGTCGCGCCGGGACGACACCCCCGGGGGCCGCGGCGTCGAGGTGGTCGCCATGGGCGACGCCGACAACGACGGCGACCTGGACATCTTCACCGCGCGCCCCGTGCAGGACCCGACGATCGAGGACCAGGACTTCTCCGAGCTGATGCTCAACGACGGCACCGGGGTCTTCACGTTCGCGGACGAGGCCTCCCCCGCGCGCGGCGACTACACGGCCACGACCGACGCCCGCCCGATGGTCCCGGTGGGGGCCGCCTTCACCGACGCCGACCGCGACGGCGTGCTCGACGTCTTCATGTCCAACAACAAGCGCGCCGACGACAGCTCCCCGCTCCAGGATCGCCTCTTCCTCGGCGACGGCGCGGGCGGCTTCGCGGACGTCACGGACGACGCGGGCCTGACCACCAACCAGTGGCGCAACATCGAGGACCTGAACGAGGCGGGCGGCCACGCCTGGGGCTGGGGCGCCACGTCCTGCGACCTGGACGACGACGGGCTGCCCGAGCTGCTGTCCACGTCCTACGGCCGCGCCCCCAACCACCTGTGGCAGGCCGTCGGGGTGCCCGAGGACGTCGGCTACGTGAACGAGAGCGTCGGCTCCGGCTACGGCTTCGACCACCGCGACGACTGGACCACCAACATCAACGCGCAGTGCTACTGCGCCGACAACCCCACCGCGGAGGACTGCGACACGGCCCCCGCCCCGCCGGACACGGGCATCTGCGCGAACCTCCGGGCGAGCTTCGGGGGCAACTACCGCTGGTCCCACAGCGGCGATCGCGAGCCCTGGCGGCTGGGCGGCAACTCCGCGACCACCACGTGCGCCGACTTCGACAACGACGGCCGCTTCGACCTCCTGACCGGCGAGATCGTGCACTCGGACGTGGGCGACACCTCGGACCCGGCGGAGGTGGTCTTCAACGCCACGGCCGGGCCCGGCGAGCCGATCCGCCTGGAGCGACCGGGGATCGAGGCCACGGGGCTCATCAAGGACCGCGGCGGCGCCACCTACTACGACGACGGCGACATGAACAACGCCGTCCTCGACTTCGACAACGACGGCTACCGCGACGTCTACATCTCGAGCAGCGACTACCCGGGCACCCGCGGGCGGCTCTTCCACGGGCTGGGTGACCGCACCTGGCAGGCGGTCGATCCCGACGACGGCGTCGACCACCGTCGGTCGGCGGGCGCGGTCTCGGCCGACCTGGATCGCGACGGGGACCTCGATCTCATCGTGGGGACGTCGCGCATGCGCTGCGGCGGCAACTCCGGCGCGGACTGCTACGACACCCTGCGCCTGCGCGTCTTCGAGAGCCTCGCGAGCGAGAGCGAGAACAACTGGATCCAGCTCCGCCTGTTCGGCACCGGCGGCTCCAACGCCTCGGCGATCGGCGCCAAGGCCGTGGTGACGCGGTGCAGCGAGCGGTCGGCGGCCCAGGTCGACGGCGGCCACGGCCACCAGGGCACGCAGGAGGACCCGGTGCTGCACTTCGGGCTGGGGATCGTCGACGGCCCCGTGGAGGTCACGATCCGCTGGCCGGACGCCGAGGGCACCACCGAGGTGTTCACCCTGGAGCCGGACGCGATGTACGACGTCGTGCAGGGGGGTGAGGCGACCGTCTGGGCGCCCTGAGCTCGCCTACCTCCGGGCCCGCGCGAGCGTCTTGATCGCCTGCTCGGCGGCCTCCCGCACCGACCACTCCGGATGCTCCTCGAGCCCGTGCAGGGTGGGCAGGGCGAGCGTCGCGCCGAGGCGCGCGAGGAAGTCGATGGAGGCGAGCAGATCGTCCACGTTGCCGGCGCTCGCGGTGAGCTGCTCGATGCGCCCCATGTGATGCACGATCGTCTCGCTGAGGGGGTCCCAGGAGCGGTCGGGTTCGAGGGCCTCCATGGCCTCGGCGGCGGCCCGGCAGACCTCGGGGACCGGGTCGCTCAGGGCGGTCTCCAGCGTCGACAGGAACGACGAGTCCCCCAGCTTCGCGAGGCCCCGGCAGGCGAGGACACGATCGTTGGGGTCCGCGGCGAAGAGCCACCCGCACAGGGGCGCAGCCGCCCGGGCGTCGCCGCAGCTCGCGAGCTGCTGCAGGTCTCCGCCCGTGCGCGCGAGCACGTCCAGCCGCAGGGTCGGGTGGGCGCGGTGGATGGCCATGAGGGCCTCGGCGGCCGCCACCCGGAGCACCTCGTTCCGCACGCTCCCGAGGCTCTGGACCAGCCCGTCCACGGCGGAGGGGTGACCGATGCGGCCCAGCGCCCGGATCGCGGCCGGGCTGCGCACCCGGAGGAGGCGCTTCACGGCCTGCCTGCCGCCCACCTTGCCGAGCGCCGCGGCGGCCAGGTCCGACACCGCCCGCTCGGGCTCCACGACCGCGTCCAGGAGCACCTCCACGGCCTTCGGGTCACGGAACCCGCCGAGGGCCGTGATCGCTGCGCGTCGAAGCAGGTTGCGGGGGTCCGAGGCCATCTCCAGCAGCACCGGGAGGACGCGGATGTCCCCCTTGGTCACGAGCGCCTGGAGGGCGGCGCCCCGCACCTCGCGGTCGCTGCCCCGCAGGGCCTCCATGAGCGCGTCCGTGGCGCGCGGGCCCTCGATGATCCCGAGGGCGTCCACCGCCCGGATCCGCACCGCGGTCTCGTGGTCCTCGAGGGCGGCGCGCAGGGCCACCGTGGCCCGCAGTCCGCCCACGCGGCCGAGGGACGTCGCCGCCTCCTCGCGCGTCTGCGGGTCCTTGCTCGTGCCCAGCAGGTTCGCGAGGCCCTCCGCGTCGCTCTTCGCTTCGAGCTCCCGCGGGTCCGCGAACTTGCGGTGCTTGCCGCTCCTCCCGAACACCATCAAGTGGCTCGGGGCTTCCGGGACTTCATCATCGCGGCGAGATCGGTGCGGACCAGCGCGCCCTCGGCCGCGCGCCCGAGCTCCGCGGCGTTGGCCTCGTCGGTGTCGATGTGCATCTCGAGCGCGTAGCTCGACTTCACCCGGATCGTGACGTCCCCGAACACCAGATCGCGGTCCCCGCCCACGATCGCGACCTCCACGGAGTCGCCGTCCTCCACGCCGAAGGCCTCGGCGTTCTCGGGCGTCATGTGGATGTGACGCCAGGCGCAGATCAGGCCCTCCTCGAGGTGGATCTTGCCGAGGGGGCCCTCGATCGTGATCGGGGCGGACCCCTGCACCTTCCCGCTCGCGCGCACGGGCGCGTCCACCCCGAGGTGGAACTCGTCGGTGCGGGAGATCTCGATCTGGTTGCGGCCGCGCAGGGGACCGAGCAGGCGCACCCCCTCGATGCTGCGGCGAGGTCCGTGCAGGGTGACCGTCTCCTCGGCGGCGAAGATCCCGGGCTGGGTGAGGTCGTTGCGGTGCGTGAGGGTCTCGCCGACGCCGAACAGCCGCTCGAAGGTGGGGATGTTCAGGTGCACGTGGCGGGCGCTCACGGAGATGGGGATCGCCTTCGGGGCGGTCACGGAGGTGCGTCCGCCGACGACCTTCTGCGTCTCCTCGGCGATCATCCGCTCCTCGTCGGTGGCGACCACGAGGGCCTTCACCCGCGAGTGGGCGGCCGAGATCTCCGCGGTCCGGTGCGCGTCGCCGACCTCGGCGGCCTCGTTGCGGTCGTCGTCCAGCACCAGCCCCAGGTAGTCGAAGCGTTGCAGGATGCGCCGCCGCATGCCCTTCGCGTTCTCGCCGATGCCCCCGGTGAGGACCACCGCGTCCACGCCGCCCATGGTCGCCGCGTAGGCGCCGATGTACTTGCGCACGCGGTGCGCGAACACCGCGATGGCGAGGCGGGCCGCGTCGTCGCCGTCGGCCGCGCGCTGCTCGATGTCCCGCAGGTCGGCGCCCGCCCCGGAGATGCCGGCGAGGCCGCTCTCCCGGTTGAGCATCGTGTCCAGCTCGTCGAGCGTCACGGCCCCGCGCTGGAGGAGGAGGAGGAGGGCGCCCGGGTCCACGTCGCCGGAGCGGGTGCCCATGACGAGGCCCTCGAGGGGCGTCGTGCCCATGGAGGTCTCTACGGACGTCCCGAACTCGACGGCGCAGGCCGACGCGCCGCCGCCCAGGTGGCACGTGACGATCCGCAGCTCCTCGGGAGAGGCCCCCAGGAAACGGCACGCCTCGCGGGCGACGAACGCGTGGGACGGGCCGTGGAACCCGTAGCGCCGGAGGCCGTGCTCCTCCGCCAGCTCCCGGGGCAGCGCGTACGTGCGGGCCCGGCGGGGGAGGTTCGCGTGGAAGGCGGTGTCGAAGACGGCGACCTGCGGGACGTCCGGGAAGGCAGCGCGGGCCGCCCGGATCCCCGCGAGGTTCGCCGGGTTGTGCAGCGGGGCCAGGGGCACGCAGGCCTTGATGCCGGACTCCACGTCGTCGTCGATGAGGACCGATC